>Ga0316204_10001304_pt1 | contig 70966 bp, 64 predicted proteins | sample 6monrhotite_MG_2_FD_205661 | JGI IMG/M metagenome (GOLD analysis project Ga0316204, IMG submission 205661) | Microbial mat bacterial communities from mineral coupon in-situ incubated in ocean water Damariscotta River, Maine, United States -... | ecosystem: Environmental > Aquatic > Marine >... | reverse complement strand
TAACAGCACCCATAATCTACGCCGTAACCATACAACTCCTCGCATACCACACAGCCGTATATCTAGGTACAGACGTAGACCAACCAAGAAATCTAGCAAAATCAGTAACCGTTGAGTAAAGTATTCCTGCTAATGCTAAAAATATGAAGAACGAGCAGAGAATAAGAGAGTTATTTAGCGTCTAAACGCGGCATGTTAGCTGACATCAATCTTGTTTAAAAAGCAAATTAATGCGTCAGCGGCGGCCAAGTGTGTGAATGGGTTTTTAGGCTCTATTGTTTCGTTTTTTTTCAAAACTTTAAGACCAGATATAAGGGGCCGCAATGTTGTTTTATCTTCAACAAGCGATAACCACGAACCGCTTCCAAAATATAAGATAGGTCGACCCGACAAAACATATTCCGCATATTTCCCAGGTAGGGCGTGGCTATCACGCGGCGTATAAAGCAATAATCCATCAGCCTGCCTCTGCAGGGCATAGATTTGCTGTAAGGGCAAACATCCATGATATTTTATGCGTAAAGGCGTGACTGCTAGCAATTCCTCTTCTGCCAGTGTGAGCACACCAGCAATATGAAAGACAAGTTCGGGCCGACTTTCCTTAAGGGATGTAAGAGCTTCAAGTAATGGTTCCAGTTTCCGCCTACGGTCCGAAAGGCTAAATCCACCTGTGTGCACTATATTTAGGTCCGCTTTTGTAAGTTTATGCACAGGCTCGCTTGTGGTTTCATTGGTGCTCTCTATCGGTACGCTAAAGTGCGGAAGGACCAACTCTGGAGTAGTGGGCGAACAGTATTTCCGCGCTTCATCCATAACCGCTTCGGATACACAGGTGATCGCACTAGCCCCGCTTAATGCCTTCGTAGCCATGCGGCGTTCAAAGAATGTGCGTATCTTGGAGCGTTCCAAAACCTCCCGGTGCGGCATAGATACCCAAGTATCGCGCATTTCTGCAAGCCAAGGCACACCTAGAGAACGAGATAGTCGAGCACCAGCAATATGTGAAGATTCTGGTGGGCTCGTCGTCATAATCCAATCTAATGATAAATTGGTTGCCCCGATTGCTTTTACGACATCCTGCGCCCAGCCAATATTTGGGTCCGGCCACAAAAGCCATAATCGCATAGCGTTTTTTAGAATGGTGCCGCTATTTTCCTCAGCCGCCCCCACTTTATTTGCACCGAGTTGTGCGCGCAAACTATTATTAATAGCTTTATTTGGGACGCAGATATGATCAGGGTCATCTAATTTAAAAGGGGTAACCAAAGTGACTTTGTGTCCCCGCTCTCGTAAAGCCTTTGTCAACAAATAAGGACGCCGTGCGCCACCTGAGATTTCTGGAGGGTAATGGCGGGCGATGAGTAAAATTTCCATAAATTCAGTGTTCAATTAGAGTTTAAATCAGCACACCCATATCTGTAACATATATTGATAATTCTATACACTTAAAATACTTTCTTTCTATTTCGCTTCATGTATAGAAGCTATATTATTTTTGGGAGGGCGGTGTGCCAAAAACAAAATCAAATTATTTTTGTCATGAAAGTTCATACATTGATGACAATGTCTCTATTGGCGCAGGTACCAAAATTTGGCATTTTTGCCATATTCTACCTGGCACCAAAATTGGAGAGAAGTGCTCTTTGGGGCAGAACGTTATGGCTGGGCCAGATGTAATAATTGGCAATGGCTGTAAAATCCAAAACAATGTTGCCCTCTATAAAGGTGTAATTTTAGAGGATGGAGTGTTTTGTGGACCTTCAATGGTTTTTACCAATGTAACCACCCCGCGCTCAGAAGTAAACCGGCAGAATGAGTATGTTGTTACTCTCGTCCGCAAAGGCGCAACCATAGGCGCAAACGCAACTATCGTTTGTGGGCATGAGCTCGGTGAGTATTGTTTTATCGCTGCAGGCGCAGTCGTTACTAAAGATGTAAAGCCACACGCCGTGATGGCAGGCGTTCCAGCCAAACAGATCGGGTGGGTTGCACATAGCGGAGAAATGTTAAGGGCAGATTTAACTTGCCCACGCACAGGTGATGAATACGAGATTGTAAACGAACACTTGACACGTAAATCTTAATTGCATCCACATTATTTGTCCTATATGAGGCGGTCAAATTAATGGGGTATCAAGAACTAAAATAGAGGCCAGCACAGGCTGGAATATGACATGAACACTGTAAAAGTTGCCGTTATAGGGTGCGGGTATTGGGGTAAAAACCTTGCCAGAAACTTCGCTGAACTTGGCGCGCTACAAGCCATTGTCGATCCAAACCCTGATGCAGCAAAGTTTCATGCTGACGCACACAAGGTAGAGGCAATGGATATGGCGGCGGCTCTCGCCGATGATAGGGTAGACGGCGTTGTTATTGCCGCTCCCGCTGAACTACATAAAACACTTGCCCTAGAAGCTATTGCGGCAGGCAAACATGTTTATGTTGAAAAGCCACTTGCACTCTCTGTCGCGGACGGGGAATCTATGCGCGACGCGGCTAAAAAAGCCGGTGTTATCTTGATGGTCGGGCATTTGCTCCAGTATCATCCTGTTTTCGCCGCCTTACGTGACATGGTAGCAGTCGGTGACTTGGGGAAGCTACGCTATGTTTATTCACACCGTTTAAGTATGGGCAAGTTTAGGCTTGAGGAAGATGCCTTTTGGTCTTTGGCGCCTCATGATGTATCTATGATTTTGTCGTTGTTTGGTGAGGCACCAACAAAAGTCTCGGGCGCAGGCCTTGATTTTATTACTCCAGGCATTGCTGACGAATCGCGCTTAGACATGGCCTTTCCTTCTGGTGGGCGGGCGCATGTATTTGCAAGTTGGCTCCACCCCTTTAAGGAACAAAAATTAGTTGTTGTTGGCGAAAAGGGCATGGCGGTGTTTGATGATACCGCCCCCTGGGAAAACAAGTTGGCATTATATAAACACGCCGTTGATTTATCTGGGCCTGTTCCAGAGCCTGTAAAGGCAGATGTTGAGTATATCGAGGTTCCAACAGGCGAGCCGCTGAAGTCCGAGTGTCAACATTTTTTAGACTGCATTCGCAACAACAACACTCCCCTCACTGATGCCGAAGAGGCTTTACGGGTGTTGCGTGTCTTGGAAACACCCAATTTACCATCAACATAAGACAAGTTTAACACCCTTCTTAACAAGCGAGCAAAAACATGAGCATACAATTTATTGACCTGCAGGCACAACAAGCCAGGCTTAAAAATGAAATCAATACCGGCATACAAAATGTCCTGGAGCACGGTGCCTATATTATGGGGCCAGAGGTACGCGAGTTTGAAAGTAAACTGGCCGATTTTGGACAGGCGAAGCACGCTCTTGGTTGTGCCAACGGTACGGACGCACTTTTATTAGCTATGTTGGCATGGGGTATTGGGCCGGGCGATGCGGTGTTTTGCCCATCTTTTACATTTTGTGCGACCGCAGAAATAGTTGCGAATGTTGGCGCGACACCAATTTTTGTTGATGTCGAGCGTGATACATACAATTTAAGCCTAAAAAGTCTAAACTTGGCAATCGCCGAAGTTAAAGCTGCCGGAAAGCTTATTCCAAAAGCAATTATTGCTGTCGACTTATTTGGTCAAAGTGCTGACTATGAAGGCCTAGCCGTGATTGCCAAGGAACATGGGCTGAAGCTTTTGGCCGATTCAGCCCAAGGCTTTGGAACAACTCTTAACGGTAAACACCCTTTGCACTGGGCAGATGCGACAACAACAAGTTTTTTCCCTGCTAAGCCCTTGGGTTGTTATGGGGACGGCGGAGCAATTTTAACGGACGACAACGAGATGGCAGCCGTACTCAATTCATTGCGCGTACACGGTAAAGGCACGGATAAATATGACAATGTACGCGTCGGAGTTAATTCGCGGCTCGACACGATCCAGGCCGCAATTCTTTTGCCTAAATTGGCTATATTCGCAGACGAAATTGAGAGGCGCAATGTGGTTGCCGCACGCTATATCGAGGCCCTTAATGACCATGCTTCTCGTGTCCCAGCCGTTATGGATGGTGTAGTATCAACCTGGGCACAATTTACTATTGAGGTGCCAGACCCTATGGATTTCGCGGCAAAATTAAAAGAGCAAGGTGTGCCAACGGCCCGCTATTATCCCAAGCCTGTTCACATGCAGTCAGCATATGCGCATTACCCCGTACAAGGAAACGGTCTAGGCAATACGAACGCTTGTATTGAACATATCATTAGTCTACCGATGCACCCCTATCTTGACGGGAAAACCCAGGATATCATTATTGAAGCCGCTAAAGTTGCGCTAACATAATTTATACAATCAAACTATTGATAAGGGCGCCTTGTTAGGGTGAATTAGAAAATGAGTATTACAAAAGAATTTCTACAAAAAGCGAATGATGGCACGCTGGTTATCGGCATTGTTGGTTTGGGCTATGTTGGCTTGCCATTGGCAGACGCCTATATTGCGAAAAGTGTAAAAGTAATTGGCTACGACATCAATCAAAGCCGCGTTGATGAGTTGAATGCGGGGAAATCTGGCATGCGCCATATCCCCGACAGCCGCGTGGCAACTATGTTAGAAAAAGGCCTGTTTCGTGCTACCGCAAATGCCGCAGATTTAAAAGAGGCCGATGCGTTACTTATAGCCGTGCCTACTCCTTTGGACAAATACCACCGCCCTGACCTCTCTTATGTAATCAGCACATGTGAGACGCTTAAAGATCATTTGCGCCGTGGGCAGCTTATTGTCTTGGAGTCCACGACTTACCCTGGCACGACAGAAGAGGTTATGCAGCCTATTATGGAAACTAGCGGCCTAGTAGCGGGTGAAGATTTTGCTATGGCTTATTCCCCTGAGCGCGAAGACCCTGGCAATCCTGATTATGAGACAGCAACAATTCCTAAAGTTGTCGGAGCCGATAGCGAAAATGCCCGCGCCATGGCAAAGGCAGCTTATGATATAATTGTCGATACCGTTATCGTATCGAATGCCCGCACTGCTGAGGCCACTAAACTCGTCGAAAACATTTACCGTTGGATAAACATTGCTGCGGTTAACGAAATGAAAGTCATCTTCGAAAAAATGGACATTGACATCTGGGAGGTCATAGATGCTGCTAAAACCAAACCGTTTGGCTTTCACGCTTTTTATCCTGGGCCGGGGGTTGGCGGGCATTGCATTCGGATTGACCCTTATTATTTGTCATGGAAGGCTCGAGAGCACGGACTTGCAACTCATTTTATTGAGCTGGCGGGCGAAATTAACACCAAAATGCCCCGCCGCATTATCTCACGCTTGCTAGAAGAGTTATCCCTTCGTCACCAAAAAGCATTGTCGGGCGCCAAAGTGTTATTATGTGGGCTGGCTTATAAGAAAAATATCGACGACATGCGAGAAAGTCCGTCCTTGGAATTATTGCACGTCCTTAAAGAACACGGCGCCAATGTTTCCTATTATGATTCGTATATTCCCGAGGTTCCCATAACCCGCGAACACCCTGAATTCTCAGGGATGAGGTCCATTGAATGGACACCTGAAAACCTTCGTGAATATGACGCCGTTGTTATTGCTACCGACCACTCTAATGTCGCCTATGAGGAGCTGGGTGAACAAATTCCACTGATCATTGATACACGCAATGTAATGGCACCGTATGCTCAAAAGTATGCCGATAAAATCGTTAAGGCTTAGAGCAATTAATTTGCAATTGTGCGAGCTATAGGATTAGATATACTTGTGATCGGCGACTGAGCTTGGATTTGGAGTTGAATGGTTTGCGCGGAAAGAAAATTGTCTTTATCAGTGAAGAGTGCTTGGATTTAAACGGTCGGTACTTGAAATGCGCAACCGAGCTTGCCGAGGCTGGGGCAAATGTCCAAACGCTTGTTCTTACTGATAGTGGGCGAAAGGATTCACCTAACTGGCACTATATTCGTCGCCCTAATTGGGGTGTCGGTGAGCTAGGCTCAACTTTGTCCTATCGAGTATTGAAGCGACGGGCTCAAAAATTTCTAAAGACCCAAAAATACGATGCCTACCATGCGATGGACTATGTTTCTTTAGATGTTGCAGCCCATGCAAAAGAGCGTCTTGCCGGAAAAATTATATTTGATGCCTGTGAAATCTTTACTGAAACCGCGTTTTCGACCCCAGCATTAAAAAACTATGTTCAAAAAATATTTGATAGAAGCGCACAATCAATAGACGCCGTTCTCACGCCCAACACTTATCTGAGAGATTATTATACTAAATTATGTCCGCATTGGCCAAGAGCCCAAATTATTACCAACGCACCTAAATTTAATCTTGAACAGCCATACGACGGGCGAATGCATCGTGCCTTAGGCTTAGAGTCGACAGAAAAAATATTGCTCTACCATGGCGCCTTTTCCGCACTTCGCGGCCTACAGGGTCTAATTGATACTGCATCTGCCCTACCAGAAAGGCACACCCTTGTTTTGATGGGATACGGCGCACTGGAGGCAGAACTAAAGATAAGAGCTAAACATGTTAACAAAGAAGCGCGCCGCCAAGTAGTTCAATTCCTAGATCCAGTCCCCAACAATGATTTGTTGCTCTGGATCAGCGGCGCCCATTACGGCCTTATTCCCTACGAAAACGGACCGCTTAACCATTCTTATTGTACCCCAAATAAACTTTATGAATACCCTGCTGCTGGGGTTCCCATATTAGCCACAAACTTACCCACCTTGTCTGATATAATCAACAGATACAACATTGGTGTGATTATGGATTTTCCAATGACTGGCAGTAAAATTAAATTGTCGGTGCAAAAACAAGAACGCTCATTGCTTGCCAAAGGGTGTGAAAGCATGGCTCTTGCCGAAGCATGGACTGCAAATGCGGTACGCTTAAAACAAACTTATCAAAGCTTGCTTACAAAGTCGGTTGACGCTTAAATATAGGTTGTTTTAACAGCCTAATAGCAACAAGGGTCGTCGTTCATGTCACAACGAAAGTTAAATACTGTTTTGGTTTTATACCACGCAAGAGGGACTTACCCTTTGCGACATGCAATCAGGTCACATCTGTATTGCTGGAAACAATATTCCCACGCGAAGACTATTTATATTAACGTTGCCTTTGGGTTGCCAGACAGACTGCTTCAAGCGAATGACTTTGATGTTATTATTTTTGATACAAGCTATATGGCAATGCGTTGGCGCGATAAAGATAAATTCTTAAATTCAGCATTCATAAAGACACTAAATAAATCTAATGCGGTTAAGGTCATTGTTCCACAAGATGAATTTGTTTATGGCAATCTAATCTCTCTGTTTTGCAATAGCATACATGTTGATTTAATTTTAAGCTGTGCGGATTTACGGGATCAGGCTCGCATATATGAAAATTTGAAAACTCACACCCATACAATCCATCAAGTTTTAACAGGGTATTTGGATGATAGCGCCATCAAAATTACCAAGCGACTATATGTTCCTATCGAGAAAAGAGGGGGCGATGTTGCGTACCGCGCATGGAATGTAGCATATTGGTTGGGGGAACATGCGCACCTTAAAGTGAGAATTGCTGAAGTTTTTAAAACGGGTTGCCAGAGGACAGGATTAGCGGAAAACATATCTATTGATGAAAAAGATGTGATTTCAGGAGCAGGCTGGTTCCGATTTCTTGCCAATACGCGAGCTGTGATTGGTGTTGAGGGCGGCGCTTCCGTTTTAGATCTCGACGGTCACATAAAAGAAAAAGTTGAAACATATATGGCCGAACACCCCGATGCTACTTTTGGTGCGTGTCGCAAAGCCTGCTTTGCCAGTGATGAAAATTCATTGTCGCTTTTTTGTATATCCCCCCGTCATTTAGAGGCCGTTATGATGAAAACATGTCAAATTCTTGTACGGGGCAACTATAATGGAATCTTAGAGCCCAATGTTGACTATATTCCCGTCGAAAAGGATTTTTCCAATCTAGATGAAGCATTAGAACGCTTAAAGGACACTGCTTCTGTAGAGCAAATGACAGAAAGAGCTTACATGCGCGTTGTCAATTCAGGGCTATATAACTATAGTCGTTTTGTTCGGGATACAGAGCGCCTTATTGTGGACACCTTCCAGCCTAAACTAGGTAAAAATTTATACAAAAAAAAAGCGATGTGGTTTTTAAAGCTTAAAGACACGCTCAACTGGCAAATAATTCGAGCAGAGGTTGCGTATAGTAAAAACCCAGAGCTGTTCAAGCCTATAAAATTTGCCTTAAAGCCTCTCTATTTGTTCTTAGTGAAAAAGGCCCGTTAACCAGGTTGCGCCTTTACCCGAGGCGCTTTCATAATCTCATTTTTTCTGGCTATGCAACTTTCAATATCCGCAATAAGCGAAATGGATCCCCCGTCTAAAACTATTCCCTTTGTGCACCAGTTTCGTAAAAGCGCGTCGCTGTGAGAAGCTAAAATTAGAATGCTATTCTCCGAAAACAGTCTATCAATGCGCTCTTGTGCACGCGTGAAAAACCTTGAATCTCCAGCGCCAATCCACTCGTCCATAAGATAGATGTCAGCTGTGAAAGATGTAGCAATACCAAAACTAAGCCTTGCTAACATCCCACTAGAATATGTTCGAACAGGTCGAAAAATGTCGTCGCCTAATTCAGTAAACTCCACTATGTCCTCAACATGTTTTTCCATATCTGATCGTGTAAAGCCCAATCGCATACCACGTAAAAAAATGTTTTCGAGACCACTGGAATAAAAGTCCATCCCCATAGTATTATTAATCATCGTAGCAACACTTCCCCGTCTAACTACAGTTCCTTCTGATGCCTGGTACACACCACTAAGCGTACGCAATAAAGTTGTCTTCCCAGAACCGTTTGACCCAAGAAGAGCAATCCGCTCTCCTTTGTGCGCTTTAAAGCTAATGCTAGACAAAGCTGCCTTATATTGCCGTCCAGTTTTTGAGCCTAATCCAGCTACCCGAGCAATTGCACGGCGAAAAGAACGGGTTTGGTCGAGATGGAGAGGAAAGCTTACATGAACATTCTTCACGTAAATCATCGGGGTCTTTTTACTCATAGCCAGTACACCAACCTCTTACGAAAACGCACAAACGCCAAACTTGAGAGAATCGTAAACGTCACAAAAATTCCAAGCGAAACCAAATAGTTTTCAAGATCTGGGGCTTTACCGAGGCTTGGAGCGCGGACCACTTCTAGCAAGTGATAGAACGGGTTTAATTCAATTAATAATCGCTCTGGGTATGTTGTGATTCTGTCAGCAGGCCAAAAAATTGGTGTGAAGTAAAACAAAAACTGCATAATCATACTAATTGCGTATTTAGTATCTCGATACCTAGCAGTTATCATAGCAACCAGTAAGTTTATGGGCAAAAACACAAGAACCAGTGTGAGCATCCCGGGAATAAACAGTAAAGTATTCCAACCAAAATTTCCCGTGAAATAAGCCACCCCAATCAAAAGGGGAAGGTTGTGCGCCATGATCATAATATTGCGAAGAAGAATGTTTACAATAATCCCAAAATATGAAACTGATTGAGTATTAATCTCACTTGTATTCGCAATAAATGCATTGGAAGCCTCGTTTAAATTAACGACAAAAAATTGCCAATAAATGATTCCTGCAGTTAGATATGCTACATATTGAGTGCGGTTTTCATTGAAAATAATGCTGCCAAGTAGCGCAAACCCAAAAACGAAAGCAACCGTTGTGGCAACTTCCCACAATGGCCCTAGTACTGATCTCGAATATTTAAGCTTAATTTCATTCCACGCCCGCCTTGTATAAAGTTTCATATTATCCAAGGCATTTAGAACGTCCAGCAAAGCCATCATATTGTCTTTGCTAGGTTTAGCAAAATATACCTTTTTTTGGGCAATTCGGTCGAAATTTTTAGAACGTTTTTCCATGCGGCTTACTTATATAGACTTTAGCAAAAACACCAGAGGCTTTAACGTTAATTATTTAGTTTTAAAAAATATAGATTTAATTGGCCGCTTGAGTGCGTGAGGGAAAAACGGGGCTAATCGAGACAATGTTTTAGGGTAGGCCTGCGGAGAAGAAGCTGTAGATGTGGTCGATTGTGGCGGGGCAGGTGTTACCGAGAAATCCGTTACATCAATGGGATAATTAGTGGCCAAACCGTGTATTCGGTATGTAGCCGGGCGAGGAAGGAGAATATGGCTTTTTATAACATCAGGTTTTTGTTTAAGGCGCAATATCGAGCCTCTTGGCAAAACCTTTGTGGTTTCAGAACACACTTTCCTTATGAACGCTGCATAACTGTATTTGCCAGATTGAACTACGTCATCATAGGCTTTCTGACGAAGTTGCTCACACACCTCATTGTCATACAGCATAGCCATAACCTCACTTATATTTGAAAAATCTTTTTTGAGTGGTATGTAGTGAATATGAGGTTTCAGGATACCTGAATAATCCCCTTCGAATAGAACCAAGACTGTTCCCAGGGCAATACATTCAAAAAGCCTTGGTGAAATCTGGTTCATTCTAATAAAATCATCATAAGGCTTTACATGGTTTTTCCAAAGCTCGTCAAAGCCTGCCTCAGGGCTTTTCGTTAAATGAGCTTGAATATTTTCATATATTTCGCCCTTAAAATCAAAAACATTAGACCCGCTTTCAGTTCCTAAAGAAGCACGGGAATTACTTAAAAATTTGTACCAATCATCATTATAAATTCGCTTCGTATCTTCCCACTCAATATCAACGCTATGATTGTGAGCCTGACAATAGTCGCGTACACTCTTTGCTATTGTAAATTTTTCTCGCCCTAGTTTACCATATTGGGCTGGTAATTTTCTGCCCCTGTACCCTATCAGGTTTGCACGCTCTTCCAGTGGTTTCCAATGAGTTTTACCTGTTGTGTAATTGGCAGGAACATAGCCTGTTAAATTTTGGACAAACTTGATGTTAGGAAACTTATCTGTTGGATAAATTTTCTCACGATAAGCTTTGGGTACGCATGTAAAAAATAAATTTGGTTTATGCCGATCGATAAATACATGCGTTTGGTTTACATTGTCATATTCATCTTGAACAAACATGGCAAGCGGCCCCTGATAGGCCAATAGTTCAGTTTCTATTTCAGGTGAAATGTGCCAGCCTAGAGCCACTCGAACGCTATAGTGAATAATAATCGCATCATAATCGCCAAAGGATATCATCGGCTTTGCGTGATCAACCGCGGCGCAATAGTGTACCTTTGCGTCTAGGTATATTCCAAAAGAATTAAGATGCTCTAGGACGGTTAATGTGTGTAAACAATAAGGGTCATACAAAACGAGGATTGATGGCTTCATCTGATCCGACTAGCATGAATATTTATTTGGGTAAACCCACACTATTCAGTGATATAGCTTAGTTTTTTTAATACGGAGTAAGGGGTTTCTGAACCTTGGCACACTATATCAACAGTAATGTTTTTAGCGGCTGAGCTAAACTTGATATTTTCAGAAAAGGGGTATTGTTTATTTCCGACCTTGAAATGTACTTTGGGTAAGTTAGTTTTCTTGCCGCTACGCCATTGTATCGGGCCCACCTTAAGGTGAAAATGCCGCACTTTCTCATTTGTAAACTTAAACACCCAATTCAAACAGTTTGCGCCTGTTTCCCCGTTAAACGATTCTGCAGACCCGATAAACTTAGGAACCCCACCAAAAATCGTTTCCCCTGTGCTCTCATCAGGCAACGGCAAGGTTATTGTTCCGCCCAAATCATATAATACACCAAAATCTTGCCGCTTCGTGTATCCAAACACTGCGGCTGGTTGATTTCGCAGTGCAGTATTGGTCCAAGCGTCCAGTTCATTTTGACATACTTTATACGGCTGTGAAAGAATATCATTATATGACATCACCTGCTCGGTTTCTTCAAGATATGGGTGCCAGCCCCATGTGACATCAAACATACGCCAAGCATCGCCAAAAAAGACTTCTGCAACAACATGGCTTTGAACAATCTCTGAGCCCTCAAGAAGATGGTAAATTTGTACGTCTCGCCCTTTGTAACCAAGTTCTTGTATAAGTGTAATGAATGCGTGCACTTGATGCCCACAGATTCCAATAGTCCGCTTTAGGGGGGGATAATTACGGGCGGTTTGCAATAAAAATTGTTCAGGGTCATATATGCGCGTATATGCATAATGGGCTACATTTATCTGGTTTTGCACATGTAACATAGCCGTCAGGCACAGTCGGTAATCAAACATATGGTTGCCGCGTAGGTCTTCGCCAAAAATGCCAATTGTTTTGTTTAAAACTAACTTTGCCTGCTCATGCATTCAATTGCTCTTCTTGAGGTAACTTTTCTTGGACCTACTATCTCTATCGACCAAAAAACCTGGATTTACGTTTCTTTTTTTTCGTCTCAACTGGTGCAGAGCTTTTATCAGTTAGCACAACATTCTTCACGGCTTTTTTGATGGCTTTTTGCTTAGCGGGTTGAGATGAAAGGTCTTCAAATAGTTTTGCCATATAACTATTATCAATATTGCGTTTCTTATCGTGTTCCTTTGCGACAGTTTCTTGGGAAACACCAAACTTTACCATACGTTTATACACGTTGTCTTCATTACTGTTCACCGCTTTTTGGATGATTGCCATCTTTTCATCAGTATAATATAGTTGGAAGTAATAATAGATTCCCATGTATAACCTTGGATCAAACGCTTTTTGTTCTTTCTTTATCATGGTGTCTATCACTTCGCGTACATAAGGCCTGTGAGCTTCGCTTAAAGCCATTTTCCGCAAGACAAACTCCAGATCATACAAGCGGTCGATATCACGATCTTTTTGTGTCGAAGAATAATATTTGGTAAGCCCCGCTAAGATGTACAAAACATTAGCATCTTTCGTCACAGATGCTAATGATAGATATTGCACAATATGGTTGGCGAATAGTCGTTTTTCTTCAGTGCTGCCCCCTTCGTTTAAAAACAAACCGTCAAACTGTTTTTTCAGCGCCGCAAAGCGCTCTAAAGAAATCATCTTGTTGATTCCTTTAATGAAAATAGGTGTGTCTTCTCCGCCTGCAAGGAGCCTATCCAGCGCGGTTAAGGGTGCAGTAGGCGTAGCAGTTGCAACTGCCGGCGTGGATGTAGCAGGTTGAGGGGTAGCAATAGCTTCTGACGCTACACCCTCGCTTCCTTCAAAGGAGCCGCTTTTTGAAATCGCGTTTTCTCTAAGCTTCGCTAAGAGCCGCGCTTCTCTTAAAGAGGCATCAAGTACATTACCCAAATTATCATAGGGTGAAAATTGTGAAATTTCATTATACAATAATGTGGTTGGTAGTTGTCGTTCAGAAACTGCGTCAGAGTGCACAGTAATGCCGTCAAATGACTCCAAAAATTGTTTTCTAAAGCCTGGAACATAATATGGAATGTCATTAAGCATGTAGGCTGCAACCGTAGATCTCTGTAGTGGAATAATTTTATCTCCCTTTTTTATCGCTATTGGAGCGCTAATTATTTCACATGGCGGCTGGAAGGACACTAAAGATTCTATGTCTGCATCAAGCATTGCAACATTTGTTTCTATTGAATATTTTCCGGAAAGAATAATGTCTTTATACGCGCGATTAACCATCTTGGTGATATATGCATCGTCCATTAATTTGTCCAAAACCGACTTGATGTTGGAAAAATCCTTTTTCAAAGATATATAATGGATGTTAGGCTTTATTACGCCTGAATACTCCCCCTCAAAACAAATAAGCGCGGTTTTAAGAGAAATTGCCTCAAAGACTTTCGGAGAAATTTGAGCCATTTGGATTAAATTGTCGTGCTTTTCAAAATACTCCTCGTAAGCATCTTCAAATTCTACATCCGCCCATTGCAACGCCTTGGCGTTAAGGTTTCCGTCAAAATCAAACATATTTGAGCCAGATTCTGTTGCAAGAGTCGCGCGCGGAGACCCTAAAAACTCAAGCCAGCCATCATATATTCTATGCTTGTCTTCCCATTCAATGTCGACGGGGATATTATAATCCTCAGCATATTCTCTCATTTTTTGGCCAATAAAACGCTTTTCATAGCCGAGCTTTCCATATCTATGAGAAAGCTTACGACCCCTGTAAGCAATGGCGACAGACCTATCTTCTAAGGGAACTGTTGGCCGGTCCAAAAGGTCCTGAGTGACATAGCCAGTTAAAACATTCACAAACCGTGTGTTTTTAAATCGAGCCTTTGGGTAAATCGTTTCAATATACGGGTCCGGAACACAGGTGTAAACAACTTCAAACTGGAATAGGTCCATCCATTTGCGTGCCATTTCAGTTTTTTCATATTCATCCTGAATATATAAAAGTTTAGGCCCGTTGAAAGCATGGAGTTGCCGCGCTATAAAATCAGAAAAAACAAAATCAAATGTCAAGCGTACTGAATAATGAACTACCACGGCATCAAAGATACTGAAGTCCCAAGCAGAATATTTTCCCTCTCCATACTCCTCTAATAAACTATCCGTCATGTGTTGTTGAGATGTATATACAAAAGGCGGGCTTTGCCCCCATGTTGTTCCCGTAAGAAAATACACATTATGTTTTGAGTGATCTTTAATCGCTTCCAAACTTACTCTCAAACCACGGTTAGCCGTAGATTTTTCACAATACAAAACAAGTATGTTGAGCTTTTTACCCGCCCGAGAGACCTTTATTCTCTCGCTAAGGTTGGCTTTTAAAGCTCTGAATTTACCGTCATATGAATTTTTCCTGGCGGCACGGAGACGGGTGGCTAAAGCTTTGCGATCAAAACGTGTTTTTGCACTGGTTTTAATGAGATCAACAAATTGATCTTTGTTAAAAGCGGTAGAGAAAAGATCAGGGCGGTCGATCAGATCATTTACGGGCGTCGTGACAACTGGTAACCCACATGCCACATATTCATATGCCTTTAAAGGCAACGCATTTCTAAGTGTATAGGACTCGACGAACGGAATGATACCAACATCGGCCCGCCCAGCCAGTTCTCGTATTTTTTCTGACTGCACCAAACCTACATATTCTACATTGGGGTGTGCAAAAAACCGTGTTGCTTCGCTACCACACTGATCTAGCCACTTTTGACCACAAAACACAAACTTCCAGTCAGGCAACTGCTCCGCAGCGTAATTTAAAAGGTTGAAATCAAGCCTATGATTAACGCCACCTTGGTAAAAAACGGTCTTTCTATATTTTTTTTCGCGCGACTTTTTAGGTTTTACCTTGCTTTTACCCTCTTGCCTCACAGCTTTTTTCTTTACTTTCCCTAAATATATGTCTGGCTTGATCCAGAATTTATCGTCACAACCATTGTGAAGTCGCAGCACATCGCCCTTATATTCTGCAAATGCGCGTATGGTTTCCTCGGCCCCAGAGGCAACCGAAACAACAAGGTCGCACTGTGCCAGCGTTTTTTTAATATATTTACCAAATCTGATATAATCCTCATCAGAATTAACATGGGATATTTTAGGCTCTCGAATAAGATATATCTCGGTAGCATGATACACTCTTAAATGTGTATCCCACTTGTCAAAGAGGAAGGTGCAATAAGGGTGGTAGGACCATATGAGCCAGCGCTTGCCACCCAATTTATTAAAAATAATCTCCATTTCAGGTAAGCTAGATGCGTCGAAAGGAACATTTGTATCACGCTCGCACAAAGCTGCAGGCACGTGAATAATGTAAAGGTTCTCGTATTCCGTTTTTTCGATTTCTACATCGTTAGTTTGCCTGTCAAATTGTACAAAAAACGTCGGCACTTCACGCGCAAACCTTATCGCATAATGATATCGATTGGACCTCGGCTCTGTGTGCCAGTCCGACATTGTCAGCATGACGACACAATCAAAATTCTTATTCACAAGCTTCTCTCTAATAAATTATTTTTCCACAGCAAAGACAATCCGGCGTTGCAACATAAAAATAAAATGAAAAGTTCGCCCAATATTTGCTTGCTACTGTCTAGACGGAAAACAACAATAATCAAGTCATAAATGTATAGTGTATAGGTTCATGTGTTTTGAGACTCATCCGCCTTTTGGGTATTTTTGATATACTGCATTGGTGTTAGTCCTGCAAGGGCGTGGTGTGGTCTGTATGTGTTGTATTTTTCAACCGCCTTTCGGAGTTCATACCTCATAGCTCCGATGCTATCAGCCAAGAGGTCTCTTCGGTAATAGAACTCTTCCTTAAAGGTACGGTTTCCGCGCTCGACACCGCTGTTATATGTTGGCCTGCTTGGCGGCAAGACGATGAGTGGAATGTTTACATCCTCACATGCCTGCTCAAACTCTGCCATAAATTCCGAGCCGCCGTCCACCTGTATGGATTTTATGGTGAACGGTGTTTTGTCGATCAATTCCCCCAAGAACCGCTTGGCAGAAGACGCTTTGGCGTGTGAGTACACTTGAGCATGAATGAATTTGGATTTTCTTTCCCAAGCTTGGAAGTGTTTTACGGTGATGCCATTTTTGGTCACTGTCATATGATCGACCTGCACCCTTTCGCCCATTTTCATATGTTTGTAGGCCTTGTAAACCCATCGTTTGGCGTGGGAGTTTCTAAAATTTTGCTTTCTTTTTGCTCTTGGTGCAGAGCGTGATTTAGTGATGATGCCTTTAGCGAACAGAGTTTTGAGTATGCGTCCAACCGTGCTGGTGCTCATGGTCTGGCCGTGGTCGCGGCGCAGAACGACGGCTATCTTGTCCTTGCCCCATGCTTGGTTTGCTCTGCTCTGCGAATGCGTAAGACCAACTGCTTCTCGGCTTCGCCCCACAAGGGTTTGTTGAGGTTGCGAGGTCGTTTGGACGGCGGTGCTATCCCGTGTTCCAGCTTATTCAAAACCTGTTTATAGTGATAATATGTAGCACGAGAAACACCAACAAATTCTGCGCATTTCTTGTCACAGACGACCTCGGACTTTAGGCTTTGCCTGCGGCGCACCACGTCTTCATACTTGCGCCTGTAAGCGTCTAAACATTCTTGTGTACGCGCCCAAGCGTAAAGCTTATAGATGTTCGGGTGTAGATATTTGATCTGCATAGCTGCTTCCTCCAGTTTGGTTCGTAACAAACCCAACATGGCGGAAGCAGCTTAAATAAACCAAACCTAAAAAGTCTCACATCTATCTGAACTTATACAATCCCACCGGATACATTTGGATGAAAATACGCTGTGCACACTAAATTCTGTGGCATCAAGTTTGGTCGACACTAACAAGCCAATCGTTGAAATATTAGGGGTTTAATTGGATGGTGTGTGCGTAAGCATAGATCTCTTGATTGTCCCCAACGCCTTGGATTTGCGTAAGAATGCAGGTGTGGTCATTTTCAAATGTTTTTGAGACAAAATACTGTACGGGCTCTGCCGTAAGAGTTACTTTCTTAGAAACAAATTCCGCAGGTGAGGCACCGCAGGACCTGACTATACTTAAAACAACCTCATCGCCTTCCGTTCCCCAAAGCCATATTTTTGCTTCGGCAGTATCCCTTGCTTTGACAGAAATATCATGGTGAACTTTTGTAATGCCGATTAAATTTTGTAATGTTACCTTATCGGCGTCGTTCTCGCCGTTAGGTGAGAGTGCTACACTGTCTTGCACTAGCACACTTTCAGGATAACTCCATGTCTCGAAAGTATTGTCCCCTAAAACCTTAGGAACTTCTTCAATCTTTGGGAGAGCAACATCTATTTCAGCAGGAATATTATTGTTACTCTTCTCAGAAAATGAAGTGTCACCACACGCTGCCAAAAAACTAAACGTTACGATACCGCAAATCACTAGTTTATTATCCACTATTGCCATTTTTGTTATCCCTCAGTTTTAATGCCCAACTATAGAGCCGCGCCCACGCCATGAGCTGATTCAAATGACGATAGACATTGTTCGACTTATTGGCAACCTGTTAGCAAATAATGTCGGCTTCGCCAACAAAAAATGTTTATATCTTGATTGCTTACATTTCTTGAAGTTCAAACGTTTCTTAATCTAAGCCATGACAAACAAAGTGTCAGTATTTACGTATTAACTATGTATAAACTTATTACCCGCTCTCTAGGGGCAACACCGTTTTTCTGTTGCCCTCTTTTATAAGGCCAACTTCATATTGATAAAAAATTTTGGATGTGTTTTACACATTTTTGGGCAGCGTCACCCGTACCATAATCCCTTATTTGTGTGCGTTTGCTGTGCCAACTATCTTGCGTCCATAGCCGGTTCCAACCGCTTTCGATGGTTTCCACCCATTCAGTTTCATCGCGCATAGTGATGCAGGGTTTTCGGTGAAAATAGGCTTCTTTTTGTAAGCCACCAGAATCCGTCAAGACAAGTTCACAGTATTGCAAGAGGGTATGAAGATCATAATAGCCAACCGGATCAATTAACTGCAAGCCTTTGGGAGCAATTCCGCGTTCAGCCATTAAATTACGTGTCCGTGGGTGGACGGCAAAAATAATAGTGCGGTGCTTGGCTTGGTCCTCTAAAAACGCAATGAGTTTATCAAACCTCTCAGGGTTATCCGTGTTTTCTGCTCGGTGCATCGTACACACAGCAAAAGGCTTGTCAGCAACACCAAGGTTTTCGAGGAGGTTTTTGTTGTTCTTGGTTTTTTCAATAGCGTACAATGTTGCATCATGCATAACGTCGCCAACCATGTGTACACCTTCTGTTATACTTTCAGCCTTTAAGTTATCGACGGAAATTTGTGTGGGACAGAGCAACAGGTCCGAAACTTGATCCGACAGTATGCGGTTAATTTCTTCAGGCATAGCACGGTTGAACGAACGCAAACCGGCCTCCACATGGATAACGGGAATGTGGATTTTCACAGCGGCCAACGCCCCGGCCAAAGTCGAGTTGGTGTCACCATAAATCAAGACAGCATCCGGTTTTTCATCAATAAAAATCGCCTCAAGCGCTTCAAGCATACGGCCTGTCATTTGCCCGTGCGTGCCGCCGCCCAGCGCAAGATGGTGTTTCGGTGTGGGGATGCCTAATTCTTCAAAAAAAACATCAGACATATTGGCATCATAATGCTGGCCCGTGTGGATGATACATTCGTTGATTTCAGGGTGTCCCCGAAAGGCTCGGCTAATGGCCGCTGCTTTAATAAATTGTGGTCGGGCGCCAACAATCGTCAATATTTTTTTAGTGACCATAATACGGGCAACCTCTAGGTCAGGTATTTCTTTGCCTCAGGCACAAAATGAACATGCTGTGCCATACAACGTTTAATGGTCTGCATGTTTTCTTTGGTCCACGCCACCGTATTGGCAATACCTTCGTCAATTCCGACAGACGCCTTAAACCCCAACTCTGTTTCCGCTTTGGCGGCGCTTCCGAACCGATTGCCAGAATTGTCCCATGCACGCCGTGCCTTCCGCAAGTCGAGCGGTGTTGGGTTGCCCGTTTCTCTATTGATCGCCTCGGCTAACTCACGGATTGTTGTTTCCGTGCCAGATGCAAGATTATACGCTTCTGACGGTCTCCCGTGCAAACCAGCCGCCATTAAGCCGCGCGCCATGTCTTCAACAAAAATAAAATCGCGAGATGTACGCCCTTCATCATCAAGTGGCAAAGCTTCACTATGGAGGGATTTAAATACAAATGTCGGTGTTACATTGCGCCAAATTGTGTGAACCGTTCCGCGCCATCGTCCCGCGCCCAATACTTCGCCCGGACCATAAACATTCATAAAGCGGGCTTTAACGAAAGGTAGGTTGTCGGATTTCCAATAATAGTTTCCGTATAATTCGCCAATGATTTTGGAAACGGAGTATGGGCTGTCGTGAAACAGTGACACAGGTGCCTCTTCGTCCGTAGCCGTTGCTTCACCGTAAGTTTTGGCTGCAACCGCGCATGCTGCTGCCGCATATACGATCTTTTTCAAATTTTTAATTTGAGACAACCGGTTAAATAACGCCAGGCTGGAATAATTATTGTGCATATGATCACGCATGGGATCTTCGATGGATGACTGGTTTCCGTGAAAAGTTGCCAACTGGTATGCATAGTCTAGATCATCAGGTAGGCTTTCTAAAACCTCAGCGTTGGTGATCGAGCGCGGTATGAACTGAACCCGAGGATCATCCCAAACATTGGTCATGTCAGCCGACAATAAGTTATCAACAATGATTAGTTTTTTAATGTCTTCTTTAAGTAGCATTTTTGCCAGATTCGAACCGACAAATCCGGCACCGCCAACAATCAATACTGTTGAACCGTTGAAGTTTGTTTGTGACATTTTAGGTTCCCTCTACACCTGGGGCTTTAACATGAGAGAAAATAGCTGTTACGCCAAATTCATCATACCATTCATACATTTTTCTAATGGTGTCTTCGAAAGATACTTTTGCCTTCCAGTTGAAAGCTTTTTCAGTGACGGATGCGTCTAACACAACCGTTTGCACATCATCTTCACCGGCAGGGACAACCGGCACGGCTTCGTCCATGGTAATCTCGAGATAAGCCACGGCCCGATCAAACACATCCTCTATGGATTTGCTCTCGCCTGTGCCGACATTAAACACACCTTGGGGCGCATTTTCGTCCAACGCCAAGTTTAAAAACTCCAAGAAATCGGACATATCCATAAAGTCTCGGTATGTATCAGAACAAAAACACCCCTTCCCCGCCTTCAAGCGCGTATAAAATGTTGGTATCGGGCCAATAGACAAGCGCGGGCCAGTTATATTTGACAACCGCAGAGACACCACGTTTAAATTGGCTGCCAAAAACACTTGTTCTCCGGCCGTTTTAGAAACGCCATAACTGGTAAAAGGCTGTGAAGGTGCGTCGTTAGGAATTGGTGTAACTGCAGGACGACCAAATGTTAGGGATGTCTGGAAGTTGACCAGCCTTTTGACTCCAACCCGTTCTGCAGCACGGGCAACAAATATAGAGCCAAGAACATTTGTTCGCGCATCTTCCGCCCAATCATCTGGATCCTTATAGGCTGCAGCCGAGTGAATAACGTGGGTGGGCTTGAATGCATCAAACACCCGGTCAACGACGGCCTCATCACCTACCGAGCCTTCGACAATTTTTAGGTTTTTCGCGTCTTGGGGCAAAGATTCCCTATAGCCGGTTGCAAAATTATCCAATACCAAGATTTGCATGTCTGGCTTTGTCAAATATGCGTCTATTATATTGGCGCCTAAACAGCCAGCGCCGCCCGTAATTAAAAGTCTCATAAGTATATATCCGCCCAGTTATGTTTCTTTACCGTCTTTGAGTTTAAGGTGGGTATATTCACCCAAAGTTCCGTGTTCATTATAGTATTCAATCGCCAAAGGAACAAAAATATCAAGCGGTGTGAAGTCTATCTTGCCGAAATCTTGGAATGTACGGGACGGATCTAGCAAAATAGACGCCGCATCATCCTCACCAAGTGGGTGCACGTCCGGTGCCGGATAGTCATTAATTTTCAATGCCTTTACAACTGCATCATAGAGGTCGATGATTGCAATATCGGTTCCTGAAGAGAAATGATATGCGCCACTTCCTGTTCCGTAAGCAGCCTCTACCGATGCTTTTGCAAGGTCACCAACATACACGAAATCGCGGCGGGCTTCGGTTACAAAGCATTTTTTGCCGGCCTTCAACCGAGAATAAAAAATCGGGAGCGGGCCAGAAACGTTACGCGGGCCAACCACATTGGCCAGCCTAAAGGTAACAAAATCAATGCCGGATAGCTCTAGATAATCTTCACAGGCGGTCTTGGAGATTGAATAAGAGGAATTACCTGGGTTCTTTGGGTGGTTTAAGGTAACTGGTGATTCTGTTGGATTTGTTCCATAACAAAGCGCCGTTTGGTAATAGATAAAACGTCCAACGCCAAATTCTTTGGCCGCCTGAACAAGGTTGCCGCCGCCAACACAATTGGTGAGGTTGTCCTCATACCAGTTGTCAGGATCCTTATAAGATGCCGCTGTATGAATAAGTACATCTGGACGGAAATCGCCAATCAGCTTGTCAACAAGAGACTTGTCTGCAATAGAACCTTCAACAACTGTCAAATTGTCATGGCTTTCCGGCAAATGCTCTCGACGACCTGTATCAAAATTGTCGATGACCATAACTTCGTCGCCCCGACCCATAAGTATTTCTGCAATATGTGAGCCAATTTGCCCACAGCCGCCTGTGATAAAAACTTTCATTTAATTTTCCTATAATTATAAATTCTGTTTGTAAACTTGCTAGTTCAGCATTGCCCTATATTCATGAGCGCGGTCATAAAAGTTTTGATGCCAAAGTTCAAGGCTTAATAACCCCCACGTTTTTCTGGAAAATTGCGAGTCTTGTGTGAAATTAGCCAGAACCTTTTCACTATCCATAAAGGGGCGCTCCATTGCTGCCCTCGACCTAAACGTATCTTGGATAAAGTCTCGCAACTCACCCGCATACCATTCTTTTAAAGGTACGGGGAAACCCATCTTGTCACGGCGTTCGGTTAATTCTCTGGGCAGTTTACCTTTGTAAGTGGAGCGCAATAATTCTTTAAGGCGACCCCCTGAATATTTAATATGAGGCGGAATAGTTGCCACAAACTCCACTAGTGGATGATCCAGTAGTGGCACACGCGATTCGAGACCATGAGCCATACCCATTCTGTCCTCAACCTGGAGCAAGGCCGGTAATAAGCATTTAAAATCAAATCGGGACATACTGTCCAGATACATGTTTTCCCCCACTGCATCTCGGTCGTTAAACACGGCTTTATAGGATGAAATCACATGCTCCATATCAATTACAGATCGATCAACCTCGTCTTTCAAATCTGACGACCTATCGATGAGTGTGAAGAAACGCATATCAAGCTCGCCGAACAATCCATCTTTCCACGATTTTTGCAAAAGCGGCTTGTATTCTTTAAGTAGGCCCATGTTCGGAATAACGTCTTCAAAGCTAACATCAAAAGATCCGTCGTTTAAACGGCCGTCAAGCCCCCCTTTAATAAGTTGCTCTAAATACCCTGCCAAATAGCGAGCATACCCACCAAAAATTTCGTCCCCGCCTTGTCCGCCGAGCACAACTTTCCTGTGTGACGCCGCTAGGCCAGAAACCATATATTGCGGGAAAGAGCCGGGACCAGCCACGGGATAGTCTAGGTGATAAATCACCTTTGACATATTGTCCGAGAAGTTTTGCGCAGTCATGTCAATCTGGTGCATAATGTTGCCGCACTGCGCCGCCGCAATTTCTGCATAGCCGCTTTCATCATAGCCGGGGAATTGGGTAAATTTTCCGTGAAAAGAGAGGTTGTTCTCCGTGCTATTTTCGCTGGCCAATATGGCGATAAGAGACGAATCAACGCCACCAGATAGATAGCTACCTATAGGCACGTCGGCACGCAAATGCACGTTTACCGAATCCGCCATAAGCTCTCGAATGCGCTCTTGGCATCCTTCTAAAGTAAGGTCATGATTGTGGGTGTACGTTACATCCCAATATTTCTCTATACACACCTTGCCATTAGCCACAGTCAAAGAATGCCCTGGCATCAGTTGAAACACATTCTTGAACAACGTGCGCTCGGTAATCGGGTATTGAAAGGTTAGGTATTCAGAAAAAGCTTTTTGGTCCATCTCCAAACTTGGAAGGATTGGTAGCAAGGCCTTAATTTCAGAAGCAAAATATAAAACTCCGTCCACTGTCGTATAGTAAAACGGCTTAATGCCGAACCGATCGCGAGCACAGTACAGGCTTTGCTGCTTTTCGTCCCAAATTGCTAAAGAAAACATACCCCTTAGGTGCTCCGCCGTATCGCGGCCAAACTTTTGGTAAGTCGCTAGAATTGTTTCTGTGTCAGTGCGTGATACAAAATCCCAATCGTGAGTGCGCTCTTTTTTCAATTCCTTGTAATTATAGACTTGGCCATTAAATGTGATCACGGTGCCGTTGGGCCCGATCCGCGGCTGTGCTCCACCTTCAGTAAGATCAAGTATTGCAAGTCGAGTATGCCCTAAACCCACTTGATCTGAACTCCCCTGCCAAACACCTTCACCGTCTGGCCCTCTATGCGAAATTAAGTCGCACATAACCTTGAGTTTTTTCCCAAGGTTAGATATTGGTTTGTTCTTAATGCTAACAGCGCCTACAATACCACACATAAATATAGCCCAATCTAATAAATATAAACGCCGAATATCGACTTTCTTAAAGTGCGTCAATGTCTTAGTCTGAACTGGGTAATTTTCAAGAGGGCATTATCAATTTTTACTCTTTAGATTGGTTGCTGACATGGTCTTGTTTGCGTCACTAAAGACCTGTTTGTTCAACAAGGGCGTTCGAAGGTTCGCCAACTTTCCAAAGCGCATCAAACAAGCGTTGTAACTGCGTCTGTTGAACTGAAAAGTCGCAAGGTGTTGGTGGGTGAGGAGGGACTTGAACCCCCGACCAGCCGGTTATGAGCCGGCGGCTCTAACCAACTGAGCTACTCACCCTCAAGCGGTTATGCTTGCCCTATAACGACTGCCCGCCAAGATGAAAAGCCCTAATGCGGATTACATGTGCCCTTTTGTTTAGGGGAACGTCCAGAGATAAGAAATTTCCTTGCTAGAGCTCTATCGTTCTGTAATTTAACATATAACCGTGGCGTCTGAATTGAAAACATGCTTTTGGGGGACTTTATGAGCGACAAAATAAACGAAAAAGCCTATTGGGTAGCGACAAAGCGACTAACGGTCGCCCTCCTAACAATCTGGTTTCTCGCTTCCTTTGGCGCTGGAATTTTGTTTCGCGGCTTTCTTGATAAATTTAGCCTCGGCGGTGCACCACTTGGTTTCTGGTTTGCCCAAAACGGCTCCATTTATATTTTTGTTTGCCTTATTTTTTATTATTGCTGGGCTATGAACAAGATAGAGCAAAAATTCGGCATTAAAGGGTAAGAAAATGAACCAAACTATGTGGAGTTACATTTTTGTCAGCGTAACTTTTGCGCTTTATATCGGTATTGCCATTTGGTCTCGGGCTGGCTCTACGAAAGATTTTTATGTGGCCGGGCATGATGTGCATCCTGTTGTCAACGGTATGGCCACCGCTGCGGACTGGATGTCCGCAGCTTCATTTTTATCAATGGCAGGGCTTATTGCCTTTTTGGGTTATGGTGGTTCGGTATACCTAATGGGTTGGACAGGCGGTTATGTATTATTGGCCTTATTGCTTGCTCCATTTTTACGCGAGTTTGGTAAATTCACAGTCCCGGATTTTGTAGGGGATCGCTATTATTCGTCCTTTGCGCGGGTTGTGGCTGTCATATGCGCTCTCATGATTTCCTTTACTTATATTGCTGGTCAGATGAAAGGTGTCGGCGTTGCCTTTTCTGGTTTTCTCGGCATACCGTTTGAGGCAGGGATATTAATTGGAATGATTATCGTGTTTTTCTATGCTGTGCTCGGCGGCATGAAGGGTATAACTTATACGCAGGTTGCCCAATATTGTGTTTTGATCTTTGCTTACACTGTTCCCGCAATATTTGTTTCTATAATTATAACCAACAATCCCGTTCCACAGCTCGGTTTTATCTCAAATGTTAAAGATACAGACATTGCTATGCTGGACAAACTCAATACTGTTGTTACAGATTTGGGTTTTCGCGAATATACATCTACGAACAAGTCAATGCTTGATATTTTTTGTATCACCGCAGCATTGATGTTTGGTACGGCAGGACTGCCCCATGTCATTATCCGCTTTTTCACTGTCAAATCAGCTAAAGCGGCACGGGTTTCTGCCGGTTGGGCTTTAGTGTTTATTGCTGTTCTGTATACAACAGCGCCTGCAGTCGGTGCCTTCGCACGGCTTAACTTTATAGATACCGTTAATGAGGCGGTTTATATAACCGATGCCGAGGATTACAAGTCTCGAGCCGCAGAGATAACAGAACGGGGCGGTAAGCCGGTTCCCCAGTGGTACAAGTCTTGGGAAAAAACGGGACTGCTTAATTTCGACGACAAGAACGGCGACGGTATTATGCAATACCGCGGCCCGAATACGCCGGACGGAATTGACAATGAGGTCAACCCAAACCGCGACATATTCGTCCTTGCAAACCCTGAAATTGCCAAGCTCCCTGGCTGGGTTATAGGGCTTGTTGTGGCCGGTGGTTTGGCGGCGGCTTTATCCACTGCGGCGGGGCTGCTTATGGTGATCTCATCAGCGGTGAGCCATGATTTGTGCCGCCGTACACTATTTCCAAAAATGAATGATAAAGCAGAGCTTCGTGTAGCGCGGTTTTCTGCGGCTGGGGCCGTAGTGTCCGCTGGGTTGTTAGGTTTGTTTGCTTCCAAGCTCGGCTTCGTGGCTCAAGTGGTGGCTTTCGCATTTGGCCTTGCGGCCGCCTCCTTATTTCCAATTATTTTCTTGGGCATTTTTTGGAAAAGGATGAACAAAGAAGGTGCAATTGTTGCCATGCTGTTTGGCTTAGTTTCTACACTCTCATACATCATTTACTTCAAGTTTTTAGGGGGAACACAAGGTGGTTGGTGGTTTGGTATATCGCCGGAAGGTATTGGGTTTTTGTTTATGTGGATATCAATGGGCATCGGTGTTTGTGTATCACTAGCAACACCTACTCCACCGCAACACATCCAAGAATTGGTAGAAAAAATTAGAGTGCCAGGGGCAAACAAACTCTAGCGCTTTAATTTTAACGCTGCCGCTCATATTTGCAGGTACGAGGCTTAGTGGCGACCCTGGGTGGATTTGAACCACCGACCTCAAGATTAGGAATCTTGCACTCTATCCATCTGAGCTACAGGGCCATTTTTATGTTATAGTCCGTAACTCTGGGTTTGCCCAGCTTGCTTTTCTTATGGTCTAAGCGGTGTTTACCTTTGATGGGGTTTCGGCTAGGGTTTCCATAGCAATAAATAGGTGGCATCGGTGCATTGGTATAAATCATTTTTCAGCGCAATCGCGGTAATAGTTTTGGTTGTGTTTTTACCACAATCTGTCACTGCGAAAATCGCAGATAGCAAAAATGCGCAGGCGGAGTTAATCGCTGGAGAAAGCGGGCGCGTGGCAAGGGTGATAGACGGGGATAGCTTGGTTCTGGATAATGGGTTAAGGGTTTTGTTGTCCGCCGTACAAGCACCCAAGCCAGAACGGGTAGATGAGCATTCGTCGTGGCCGCTTGCGAACGAAGCCCGAGAAGCTTTGCGTGTTTTGACTGCGGGGAAGACGGTTAGGTTGTTTTACGGCGGCGATAAGCGCGACCGCTATGACCGTGCCATAGCACAAATTTATACGCTGAATGCCAAAGGTGAGCCGGATATTTGGTTACAAGAAGCTATGGTCAAGGCGGGTATGGCACGCGTTTATTCTTGGCGGGGTTACACGCAAGATACTGGCGCTCTATACCGTGCAGAAACCGAAGCTCGTAACGCAAAACGCGGAATCTGGCAGACCAAAATCACAAATGGGTTTTACGATGTCCGCAAGCCTGACCCTGACCCGTTGGCGCAATATGTTGATAGCGTACAAACCATTGAGGGTATTATAATCAAAACGGCCGATGTGCGCCGCACAATTTATTTGAATTTCGGCGCAGACTACAAAACCGACTTCACCATCGCCATTCCCAAAAAGAGCCGCAAAGCCTTTAAAAAAGCATCCTATGATCCACTTGCCCTAACGGGTGCCCGCGTGCGTGTGCGCGGATATGTAGAAATTTACGGTGGCCCCATCATCTGGCTCGATGATCCCGAGCGGCTGGAGGTATTGGATTGAGTGCTTGGAGTTTTTAGTCGTGTGGGTAAACACACTGCGTAAAACCGCGCTGCCGAAATTGCTTTGCGGGACGAACCAGGTCGCTCAAACGTCTCGAATAGCTGGGGACAGAGCTGATATATCTGTTTTAATTATTGTAGCTGAGTGAACGCTAGCGCGTTATTGGTGACACCTGATTTGTTTTCCTTCGCCCTTTCTTGCAGCTTTATCGCCATAAAGCTGAGTCCAGCACGGCAAAAAATTAACCAAATCTTTGCAGTATATTTGCTTTTCATTAACCATAAGCTTGCATCCTTAGGTGCTTAAATGGAGAATGCTATGCGCACTATATACCTAAAACCGTCTATTAAACATTATATTCCGCATATGATGTTGGCCTTAATATTGGCTATAGGGCTTGGGCTTTCCGGGTGTGCATCAACACAAAGCGACCCAACAGCAAACACAGATGTCTATGCCGACCAGCAAATGAACTCTGAGCCCGGCGACACCTATAACGAGACGGAACTGGTTTCGGCCCTCTCAACACATCTGGGTGTGACGTCTGAAAGCGCAGGATCCATGATTGAGCGTTTATTTCGTAAACAGGGTCGCCCCGTTGGATATATTACTGGACAAGAAGGCGGAGCTGCATTTGTAGCTGGCCTAAGATATGGAGACGGCACGCTTTGGATGAAAGACGGTAGCAACCATAAAGTATATTGGCGCGGGCCAAGTATTGGTTGGGATTGGGGCGGCAATGCCTCCAAAGTCTTCACTTTGGTCTACGGCCTTGAGGACCCAAATTATATTTTCCGCCGCTTCCCTGGCGTTGACGGATCCGCCTATATTGTCGGCGGTATGGGCGTTAATTATCAACGAGCTGAAGGCGTGACCCTCGCGCCAATCCGCACAGGCGTTGGCGCAAGACTTGGTGCTAATGTTGGGTATGTTGCCTATAAGCGCAAAAAGGGTATTTGGCCGTTTTAATTAGGTCTGCGTCTATTAAGAACTAGGTAGCGGGCTCATAAACTAACCCCGCAACACCGCACCCACCTTAGCCGCCTGCGCTATGATTTTTGCCGATACGGCTTCGATATCTTTATCCGTCAACGTGTTGGTTTTTGGCGACAGCGTAACATCAAGAGCGAGGGATTTATAACCTTCTTCCACGCCTTTCCCCTGGTAAACATCAAACAAGGTTACGTCGCTAATTAATGCTTTGTCAGCACCCTTTACGGCCCTGGTCAGATTGCCTGCAGAGGTGTCCTCGCTCACTATAAAGGCAAAATCCCGGTGCACAGGCATGAGGTCGGATACGTTCAAGGCACCTTTAGATTTGGTGGCTTTCTTGCGGCCAGAAGCTACATTGTCCGGCCAAATCTCAAAAGCACACACGCGGCCCTCAATACCAAGTCTCTTAAGTGCACCCGGATGTAATTCGCCGAAGTCAGCAAGAATGTTTTTAGGCCCCATTTGCAGCCTGCCGGAACGGCCCGGATGCCAATAACTGCCCATATTACTATTTTTGGGGCTAGCTATTTGTAAATTGTCCACCTTTGCACCCATGGCAGCCAAAGCTGCAATTGCATCGGCCTTGGCAGTAAATGCATCTGGCACAGTTCCGCCTCGCCAATCACGCATTACGTCCATTCGGCGCATGCCGGCGATGGTTGGAGATTGTCCTTCCGGTGTTGGGTTTAGGTAAGTTGGGCCAGCTTCAAATAGCGCCGCGCCCGGATAACCTTTGTCCGCGCTGCGTTGTCCGGCCAACAACAAGTGAATTAGGGCGCTTGGCCGCATACAGTCGAGTTCGCTTGAAATAGGATTATCAAGAACTAGAGCTTCGTTACCGCCGTCAAATATCTTGGCGTGGTTTCGCGATACAAATGACCAAGTTACGGTTTCAGATAACCCTTGGTGCGCTAAAGAGCGGCGGGCAGTACGAATTTTGTTTTGTAAATCTGTTGCTAAAGGCACTCGGCGGCCTCGCGGCACAGGCAAGCTCTCGGCCACCATATTGTGCAAGCCGTGAATGCGGGCAATCTCTTCGACCAAATCGGCCCCCATGGTACAATCGCGGCGATGGCTTGGAACTATTATTGTCCATATAGGCTTACCCGCATCAATACCAAAACCGAGGGCCTCTAAAATAGAAATCATGTCTTGGTCAGACAAATCAAACCCGGTTAAGCGTTTATTCAGCGTTGGATCAAATTCAATAGGTGCCGGGTTTTCGGGAACTACGCCGGCAATTGTCACGCTCGAAGCTTCACCGCCGCATAAATCCAAAACCAGCTTCGTGGCCATTTCAAGACCGCCCTCAACAAAACCGGTATCGACACCGCGCTCAAATCTGTATTTAGCATCTGAATTTATACCAAGTTTTTTAGCCGTTTTACGGATGGTCAATGGATCGAAATAAGCACATTCTATCAATACATCCGTTGTGTTTTCCGAGACACCGGAATAAGTGCCCCCCATAATCCCGCCGAGACCAAGTACGCGTGCATCATCTGCGATAACGCACATGTCTTCGGCGCAGGTATATTCTTTATCGTCGAGGGCTTCGAATGTTTCGCCCTTTCCCATGCGTGCCCTCAGTGTACCCGTTAATTTGCTGATATCATAAACATGCAAAGGCCGCGCACGGTCATAAGTTAGCAGGTTCGTAATATCGACCAGTGCCGAAATTGGGCGCAAACCAATTGCCTTAAGCCGCATTTGCAGCCACTGTGGTGATGGGCCGTTTTTGACACCGCGAATTACACGCCCTGCGAAAACTGGACATGCATTTGGTGCGTCGGTTTCAATCGTAACTAGACAAGGAAAATTGCCTTTAACCGGTTTCACTTCTGGTGTGATCCATTTACCGAGGCCCGTTGCGGCAAGGTCGCGGGCTATATTGTCCACACCGAGCCAATCTGGACGGTTGGGCGTAACTTCAAAGTCTATGACAGGGTCATTCATTTCCAACGCGTCGGCGAGCGCCATGCCCATCTCAAAACGCTCATCCAAATCCATAATACCGTCATGGTCATCGCCCAATTCCAATTCTTTGGATGAACACATCATGCCGGAGCTCTCTACGCCTCGAATTTTACGTGGCTTTTTATCAAGAGAAAAATCAAGTCCCGGAATGAACGCCCCAAGCGGTGCAAATGCGACCGTCATGCCAGCTCTTGCATTGGGTGCACCGCAGACAATTTGCTTGAGCCCATCGCGAGTTTCAACCTGACAGACTTTCAGCCTGTCCGCATCCGGGTGCTTTTCGGCGGAGATAACTTTGGCAATGGAAAATGCGGATAGTTTCTCAGCTGGGTTTTCAACGTCCTCAACTTCCAACCCAGCAAGGGTCATAGCCTCGACAACCTCGTCGATGGTTGCATCCGTATACAAATGCTCTTTGAGCCAACTTAACGTGAATTTCATTAGCTTAGTCCTGTTGCTAAATTAGCCTGCAACAATGGCGAAAAACCGTAATGGCTTAACCACCTACCGTCGCTTGCAAACATATCCCTTAAATCCGGCATGCCGTATTTTAGCATGGCGAGGCGGTCTACACCCATGCCAAAGGCAAAGCCTTGGTATTCGTCCGGATCTAGGCCGCAATTGATTAGGACGTTGGGGTGAACCATGCCGCAACCGAGAATTTCCATCCATTTATCGCCTTGGCCGATACGGATTTCATCGCCGACCCGCTCATAACGTACATCCATTTCGGCGCTGGGTTCGGTAAATGGGAAATGGTGTGGGCGAAAGCGGGTTTCTACGTTGGTTTCGAAAAACGCCGATACAAAATCCATCAAACAACCTTTGAGGTGGCCCATATGGGTTGTCTTATCAATCACCAAACCTTCAACCTGGTGGAACATAGGAGTGTGAGTTTGATCGCTGTCACACCGGTATGTCCGCCCCGGCACGATGATGCGAATTGGTGGTTTTTGGTTCATCATTGTACGAATTTGTACAGGGCTTGTATGTGTTCTCAAAACCATCTTTTCACCATCAATATTTGGTTTCAAAAAGAACGTGTCGTGCATATCGCGCGCCGGATGTCCGGGCGGGAAGTTTAGCGCCGTGAAGTTATGAAAATCATCTTCGATGTCTGGCCCTTCGGCTACAGAAAAGCCTTGGTCGGCGAAAATTACAGCCATCTCTTCCATTACCTGCATCACTGGATGTAGAGTGCCCGTTTTTGTGGAAACCGGTAAAGACATGTCTAGAGTTTCGGATACTAGTGCCGCGTTTAAAGCTTCGTTTTCGAGTATATATTTGCGCGCTTCAACTAAAGCAGTCAGTTCATTTTTTAGGCCGTTAAGGGCAGGGCCCATAATCTTTTTTTCGTCCGGCGACATTTGGCCAAGTGTGCGCATTTGCATACTAACTTCGCCTTTTTTACCGAGAGCTGCTACCCGTATAGCGTCCAGCGCGACAAGGTCAGCAGCAGATTCGATCTCGCCTGTGTATTTAGATTTTAAAGTTTCAATATCGGCCATTTTTTATTCCATGAATTTGGAGCTCGTTTTGGCAATTGCTGGCGCGGGCGTCAATCTTATTTATTGAGTGCAAACATATTCATCTTCCAGTACCGCCATAATTTCAAGCACTTGCGCCCGGGCATGATCAAGACCTTTATCGGTTTCTATTATATAGTCTGCAAGGGCTCGTTTTTCTTCGTCGGGTATTTGTCTACTTTTAATCATTTTAAACTTGGCTTCCGTCATGCCCTCTCGCGCCAATACGCGGGCTTTTTGCACGGGTTGGCTTGCGCTCACCACAACGGTTTTATCCACATGGACTTCTCCGTCCGTCTCAAACAAGAGCGGAATGTCTGCCACAAAAACTTTAACGCCTTGCTGTTTTGCTTGTGCTATTGCTTCTGCACGCATTGCTACCACCATGGGGTGGATGAAGCTTTCCAATACCTGAATATGTAGCGGGTCTGCTTGTAAGTGTTTCGAGAGCCGCCCCCTATCCACCGCAGCGTCTACAATCACATCGGGAAACACGGCACGAAGTAGTGGCACAGCCGCCCCTCCTTTGGCATATAGTTTATGAACGGCTACATCGGCGCCGAAGACATAAGCCCCTGCATCCGCAAACATTTTGGCGGTGGTCGTTTTACCCATGCCGATAGAGCCTGTCAGACCAAGTATTATCATTTTATTATCTTCAAGTGTTTGATCAACATGTCTTTTGCGCCAACATTCTTTGGCGGCTCTGCTCCGTAAAACAGCCTAAATGACGGCCTTGCTTGGGCAATCAACATTTCAAGTCCACCTATAGTACTCAAACCGTGCTTTTGAGCTTGTTTCATTAATGGCGTTACAAGCGGCGTATATATCAAATCATATACCCAGGCTCCCTTTGCCATAACCCTTACATCTATGTCTAATTTATCGTGTCCTGTCATGCCCGCAGCCGTAGCATTTATGACCAATCCAGCATCGGCGATTATGTTTTGTCTTTCCGACCAATTATAAGCATGAAGGTTTGGGATGTTTATATTGGATACAAGCTTTTTAGCCCGTTCATCCGAGCGGTTTATAATTCGGATTTCCGGAGCGCCCAAAGCTAACAACGAACCAAGCGCTGCACGCGCAACCCCGCCTGCTCCAACCAAAGTTACGGCATTATTTAAAATATAATGATGTCCGATATGGTCCAACAGCGGTGCGGCAAATCCCTCCATGTCCGTATTATGGCCTATCAGCTTTCCGTCTCGCTTGCATAATATGTTGCACACGCCTAGTTTTTGCGCGTCGGGCGTGACCTCATCCGCAGCAGCGTAAGCCAATGCTTTGAGAGGTATTGTAATGTTTAGTCCTTTAATTGTTGTTTTTTTTAGGGTTTTAAATGCATATATTGCTTCATTTGGATGTACAGCAAACATTGTATATGCGCCGCTAGTTTTACATTGCTTAAGCCAATAATTGTGGAGCATGGGCGATAAGGAGTGATGAACCGGCCAACCCGCCACACCTGCTATTTTTAAATTCTGTGCCATCTTTAGTGTTCCTGCGTGCTTTGCGCCTATATAGTTAGTGCGCCCCGAAGTCTTAGCTCTGATAATAACGGCAATAATGACAAACCGAGAATTGAAAAGAAATCTCCCTCAACCCTGTCAAATAATAATGCACCCCTGCCCTCAAATTTATAGGCCCCAACACAGGCCGTTAAAGCCTCTCCTTCCTCTTCTATGTAATCCTTTAAGAATTCGTCACTGAACTCTCGCATTTGTAGTTTTGTTGTACTGATGTGGCACCAAGGGTTTTCGCCGTTTTGGAGTATGCAGACCGCGCCTATAAGCCTGTGCTCATGGCCTCGGAGCGCTAAAAGTCTTGTGTAAGCTTCCTTAACAGATCTAGGTTTGTCAAATACCTTACCCTCAAATTCTAACACTTGGTCCGCACCAATTATTATTTCGTTGCTGGCGCTCGGCAAAGCTCTGGCTTTTGCAAAAGCCAGTTTTTCTACTAAATATGGTATAGACTGCTTTTCCGCCAAACATTGATTTTTAATGACATCTTCGTCAATATTTGTCGGACAAATTGCAAATTTTATCCCAGCATCAGCCATGATTGTTGCGCGTATTTTACTTGCTGAGGCCAATATAATTTTTGGAGAGTTTTGTGGTTGTATCATAAGCCTATTCTATCTTGATATAGGTTTATGATCCGAGCTGCTGTTTCTTCAATTGAGCGTCTGGTAACATCAACTGTTGGCCAGTTATTTTTTGCAAATAGTCGTTTGGCAGCAGTCATTTCGGCTCGCACCATTTGTTTGTCTACATATTGCGTGTTCGGGTTATCACCCAGTGATGTTATCCGGTTTCGTCTGATTTGCACTATTCTGTCTGGGCTAGACACCAAGCCGATAACAAGTGGTTTTTTTAAGGACAGTATTTGCGGTGGTATTTGCGCCCCTGCAACCAGTGGAAAATTTCCAGTTTTAAACCCCCTATTGGCTAAATATATACAAGTTGGCGTTTTTGATGTTCTACTAATACCCATGAGCACAATATCCGCATCTTTCAAACCGTCAATATTTTGGCCATCATCGTGGCTCATAGCATAGTCAAGCGCTCCAATTCGTGAAAAATATTCTACATCCATAGTTCGCTGAGCGCCTATTTCTGAACTCATAGGTGATCCAAGATAGCGACCTAATGTTGCCAGGGCTGGATCCAATATAGAAACTACAGGTATGTTTAGTTCAGAACATCTATGCTCTAGCAATTTGCGGCGCCTTGGATTAACCAGTGTGAAAAAAACAACTCCAGGATAGCCCTCAATGGAAGCCAATGCTTTTTCCAATTGCTGTTCTGATCGGACTAAGGCATGCAAATGCTCAACCGCTATTCCGTGCTGGTATTGTGCGCAACAAGCTCTTGATGTGCCAACCAGGGTTTCACCAGTTGAATCTGAGACAAGGTGCACATGGAAATATATATCTCGTATGGGCTCCACATTGTTTTCATGATGATTTTGCTTCATTTTCTGCTCATGTCTGTACCAAACTATATGGTTTTTGCATTATACCTCAGAAGATAATTATTACTTTATACACAACACACAAACATACTTTTGAGTAATTGGAATCCAGTGTATATTTTTCCATCTTTTCTACAGATTATCAACATGGGGGCTAAATGTATAACTTTAATAGGAATATTTGTGGATAACTGTCAAAACTATCCAGTCTTTGCTTTTTAATATTAACTCATTGATTTATTTATATTATTTTTGTTGTTTTTTAGTCTCTAAATTTTAGAGGATAAATAATATGTACATATTCATGTAAAATTAATAAACCTTACCAAATCCTTAATTTTATAAACATACAAACAAGCCCTACTACAATCACTCCATATATAAATAAATTAAGAAGGAATAAGAAGTGTGTATATCTACAAGTTTTAGTTATTTAGCTTATCTCCGAGATTGTTTTTACAAATTTATTCGGTTAATCTTTTTCGGCAAATTACATTTTCGTATTCCCAATGAGAAAGCTAACTAATGACACATCCTATTACAGTCTATCACCTTCCCCGATCTCGTTCCATGCGGGTTCTTTGGTTATTAGAAGAGCTTGGTCTACCTTATAAGGTAGAAAACTTAGATTATGTGCCTGGGAAATTTGGCGGTGAAAATTACACCAAGATCCACCCTCTTAACAAAGTCCCTGCCATAAAGGATGGGGATATGGTTATGTTCGAGAGCGTCGCTATCATGCAATACATAATGGATAAACAAGGCGGTAACAAACTTTCACCTAATATAGACAATCCTGAATATGGGTCATATTTACAGTGGCTTCATTATGGAGAAAGTACATTGGCACCTGTTATAGCTACTTTGATGTATCAACGGCACTTCTTTCCTGTTGAGAAACGTAGTAAAGATGTTGAACTATGGGCAGAAGCTGAACTAACTAAAGTCTTATCCATACTTGAAACACAGCTAGGTGATCATGACTATATCCTAAAATCAGGCTTTTCGTCAGCTGATATATCGGTTGGATATTGCTTGCTGCTTGCCAGACTTGCGAAGGCGCACGCACAAATAACTGATCGTATAGAAGATTATTGGGAAACCTTAACGGAACGGGAAGCCTGGCTTACAATTTCTAAAATTTAGAGAGTTTATAACACCCACAAGGATTTTTATTTGTGACCCCTGTCACATAAAAAATTATTTTTCTGCAAGACATTGTTCCATATACTTTAAATTTTCACCGGTAATTTCAAGGACTTGTTGAACATCAAACGCCGAATCTGTCACAACCAAATCTGGGAGTTTAGAAAATTCTGTGTATAATGTTTGATCGCCAGTTCGCTTTACTTCATCGTCTACAGAGAAAAAGCTTCCTGCTAATATTGGGATATTTTGATCACGTAAGGCTTTAGCAAGTTCATTGGTCAATGGGTCTCTGCCAGTCCATGCCGTCATGACATTTGTTGGAATTCCTCTTGCTTCAAGGTTTTCTATATCTGATGGTTTAAAAATGCCAACCGAAAGAACGGCGGTTGGTGCGAGGGCGTGTAACCGCAAAGCTTGTTCAGTTGAATATGAAATAAGTATGACCTGGTTGAGCATACCGGCTTCTTTTATGGCAGTTATAACGTCTGCCTCGTCTGCAGATGACTTGAAGTCGATCTCTAGGTAGATTTTATCTTTTGCAAGGGAGAGAACATCGGTGAAAGAACTTGGGCTGGTAGCTGTAATTGTATCGTTGGTATCTTTAAGAAGTAATTTTTGGGACTGCTCCCATGTTGTTCCGGCTAACGGTAATGCCATAACATCTTTTGGACCAACAGCTCGACGATCCCAAACACCATCGTGGAAAGTTATTTGGGTGCCGTCTTTAAGTCTAGCTACGTCAATTTCCGCAAACATAACTTTGTTTTTCACTAAGGCTTGCAAACTAATCACTGCATTTTCAGGATAGTTACTGCCAGCATGTGTCCCGCGGTGCGCCGCTACAAACGCATTTTCAGCTGGTTTACAAGCAAATACATCCATAACTGAAGGATATGACGTAATATTTTTGTTGTTTGGCGTAATATTACGGGCTCTCTCGTCGTTGTTAACCAAACTATCTATGGTCTTGCCCTGTTGGCACGACGACAGAGCCATTGAAGAAAGCAATAAAACACTTAGCAAAGGCGTTCGAAAAATATTTATACTTGAAAACGTTATCACTGGATTCTCCAATAAACTTATACTGTTGGCATAAAGCTACTTTATAATAGATATAAGTTTTCCTATAAGCCAGTACCTTATTGGACAAGTACTTAAACAAGAATGCGAAAACTAGATAGGTTATAATTATGCCAGCGAGCACAGACACAATATTTGCGCTAGCGACAGCGGCTGGACCGGCAGGTGTAGCGGTAATACGGATCAGTGGACCTGAGTCAGGGGAGATTTTACAGGCACTGACAGGGAGAACCCTTCCCACTAGGAGAACCGCTAAACTACGTGTTTTAAAAAATACTGCAGGACAAGTTATTGATGAAGCCTTGGTGCTTTGGTTTTTGGGCCCTGCTAGTTTCACCGGTGAAGACATGGTGGAATTACACACCCATGGTAGTGTCGCCATAATTGAAGAGATGAGTAAAACTCTTTATGGTTTTGGTTTAAGACAGGCGGAACCAGGAGAATTTACACGCAGGGCTTTTGAAAACGGTAAGCTTGACCTAACCGAAGCAGAAGGACTGGCCGACTTAATTGACGCAGAAAGTGAGGGTCAAAGGCGGCAGGCCTTGCGACAAATGCAAGGGGGATTAAAAGACACCTATGAGAACTGGAGAGCCAAGATACTTGATGCTTTGGCGATGGTGGAGGGCGAAATCGATTTTCCGGACGAGGGCGATGTCCCTGATGCCCTTGCTCATAGAGCAAGGGAGGGCATGTTAAGTCTGGCGGAATCACTAAAAGAAGCACTTGTAAATTCGAGGCGAGGGGAGAGAGTACGTTCAGGCCTTGATATCGCTATCATAGGCGCACCCAATGCCGGAAAGTCTAGCATTCTCAACCGCTTAGCACGCCGTGATGCAGCGATCGTTTCTAAGGAAGCTGGCACGACACGAGATATCGTCGAAGTGCATACTCATATTGCGGGACTGCCAGTAAAAATTTCTGATACGGCTGGTTTGCGAAAAACAGATAACCCCATAGAAATAGAAGGGGTTAGGCGCGCAAAACTTCGCGCCCGTGATGCCGACTTACGCCTTGGTGTGATTGATTTAACCAGCGATAACAATGAGGTGCTAGATGCATTAAGTGTGGGAGACTTTATTCTTTATAATAAAGCTGATTTACAAAATTTTGCAGCAAACGAAATTGTTTCACGTGAAACATTTCTACTGTCCGCCGTCACAGGAGATGGCTTTGAAGCCCTAGAAACAACCTTGGAGCGGGAGATTAAATCTCGGTTTTCATTAACGGAGCAAGCGGGCTTGACCCGGACACGCCATATTAAATGTGTGCGGTCCGCACTATCAGCTACTGAAAGCGCGCTGACCAACTTATCTGTAGCACCAGAATTGTCTGGAGCAGATTTAAGAAAAGCTCTACATGCAATTAAAGAATTGGCAGGTGAAGCTGATATTGAGGCGGTTTTAGACAGAGTTTTCTCACAATTCTGTATTGGTAAATGAGTTTAAACAAGCATGTCACAATGTTTCACGTGAAACATTGTTAAAATTCCACATATTACTCATGACATTAGACCGATTTGGCGATAGAAAAGCCAAATTGAGAGGATTTCAAACCTGTGCAGCAAGAAACCAAATATTATGATGTTATCGTCATCGGCGGAGGCCATGCTGGTTGCGAGGCTGCGAGCGCTGCAGCGAGAACTGGTGCGCGGACGTTATTGTTAACTCACAAATTGGAAACAATTGGAGAAATGTCGTGCAATCCAGCTATTGGCGGTCTTGGCAAAGGGCATTTGGTCCGAGAAATAGACGCCCTTGGTGGAGAAATGGCTAAAATTGCTGATGCATCTGGCATTCAATTTCGACTACTCAACCGCTCTAAGGGCCCGGCAGTACGTGGCCCTCGAACGCAATCTGACCGCAGCCTATATAAAAAAGCTATGCAAAAATCCATGTTTTCATGTGAAAGTTTGAGCGTTGAAGCCGCAGCCGTCATAGATTTAATAGTTAAAGAGAGTGTGATTACAGGAGTTCTAGCTGAGGATGGGCGCGAATGGTTTGCGCCGCGCGTTGTGTTAACAACGGGGACATTCCTGAAGGGCATGACCCATATTGGCGACCAGAGGATACCGGCTGGGAGACAAGGCCCCAAAGGCGTTGAGGCACCTGCCACTGGATTGTCTGAACGACTATATGAGAGCGGACTGAAAATGGGCCGCCTTAAAACAGGTACGCCTGCACGGATTTCTTCAAACAGTATCAATTGGGATGTGTTGGATATGCAACAGCCCGATGAAACCCCAGTTCCGTTCTCGTTTATGACAGAAGCTGTAATTGTACCGCAAATCGCCTGTGGCATTACCTTTACCAACGCCAAAACCCATGAAATCATAGCAGAAAACCTAGAAAAATCAGCTATCCATGCGGGTCACATATCAGGGCGAGGGCCGCGCTACTGCCCTTCTATTGAAGACAAAATCAACCGCTTTGCAGACCGCGATAAACATCAAATATTCCTAGAGCCAGAAGGTTTGCCAGGTACGCCAGATGGGGATGTGGTGTACCCTAATGGTATTTCTACTTCCCTGCCCGAAGATGTGCAGCTTGCTTTCTTGAAAACCATCAAAGGACTAGAGAATGTAGAGGTACAACGATACGGATACGCGATAGAGTATGACTATGTTGACCCAAGAGAATTGCGGGCAACCCTTGAAGTGCGCCGCTTGCCTGGTCTTTACCTAGCAGGGCAAATCAACGGAACAACCGGATATGAGGAAGCTGCAGCGCAAGGCTTGATGGCTGGCATAAATGCTGCGTTAGCGGCGGACGGTAGAGAGCCGTTTATACTAGACCGATCACAAGCATATATTGGCGTTATGATCGACGACCTTATCACCAAAGGCGTCAGTGAGCCTTACCGTATGTTCACAAGCCGTGCAGAATACCGCCTGTCATTGCGGGCTGATAACGCAGACCAGCGCTTAACACCATTAGCAAAGAAGCTCGGAATTATTGACAAGGCTCGCTCGAAAGCGTTTGCGAATAAAATGAAAACCTTGGGTGAGGCTCGTATATTAGCGACTACACTCTCTAAAACGCCAAATGAACTCAAATCGCTGGGTATAAAAGTCAACGAAGACGGGGTGCGCAGGACACTGAAAGACCTGTTAGCCTACCCAAAAACCACTATAGAAGCCTTGCTTCCGGTTTGGCCAGAGCTAGCCGAGTTCAGTGAAAGCACAAGAACCACCTTGGAGGCTGATGCACTTTATGCCGGATATATAGAGCGTCAAGCCCGCGATATCGCAGCGTTCAAACGCGACGAGGGCTTGCGACTGCCCGATAATATCAATTATGCAGTCATTGGCGGCATTTCTAACGAAGTGCGGGAAAAGCTCGCATCGACCCGTCCCGCGACACTCGGGCAAGCGGCACGGATGGAGGGTGTGACCCCTGGCGCATTATCTGCAGTGCTGGCATATATCAAGAGGCACCCCAAGGGCACTTCCAAGAGGGCGCGAGGCGTGAGCGAAAGCGGCCGACAGGGAAATAAAGAGCGGAGCGCAAAATGAACGCTGAACAGTTTCAACGACAAACCAATGTTTCACGTGAAACATTAGAGTTGTTCGAGCATTGGTACAACCTGCTAAGCCACTGGAATAAAAGGATAAATTTAGTTGCTCCGTCAACATTACACGACTTTTGGTTGCGTCACGCCCTAGATTCGTGGAAAATTGTCGAGCTTCTCCCGAAACGCACAAAAACCATACTTGATATGGGCGCAGGCGCAGGGTTTCCGGGGATCGCTTTGGCAATTGGCCTGAAAGATAAGTCGGGTTCGCATATTGACCTAGTGGAAGCTAACGGCAAAAAATGCAATTTTCTACGCACAGTAATACGAGAGTTAGGAGTGCCGGCCAAAGCAACACAGGTTAGGGTTGAGAGTTTTGAGCATCAGCCCTATGATGTCATCACAGCTCGGGCATTCGCACCGCTGTCTAAGCTACTCGACTATAGTCACCCGTTTTGGAGTGAAAATACTCAAGCTCTATTCCCAAAAGGCGAAAATTGGCAAAGGGAAGTAGATGTCGCCCGCACAGAATATGATTTCGACCTAACCACCATAGACAGCCAAACCAACGAAAACGCAAAAACCCTTACCGTCACCAACTTGGCTACAAAAGGTGATAATCAATGATATACCGTTGTAAACATGCGTGGTCAAAATGAGCCGTGTATATGCCAGCCTGAATATTGATCAGCTTGAAAAACAATTTCAGGCATCCAAGGACAATGTCGAAAACCTGCAGAGCCTAGATTACGAATTAAAACACCGTAAATCCCGTCGGGCCAAGCAATTGCGCACAGAGACTCTCCGCAGGGTTTCCGAGCTGAACGACGAAACGCCAGAAGACGATTTCTGGAGGCTACAAACATGACTTCCACTCCCTCACCCTCCTCAACCCCGCTCATACCGGCGCAGGCCGGTATCCATTCCTTCTGTCAAAGATGGACCCCGTCATTTGCTTGCATCCATGGAAGGGGCGACGGGGTGAGCGGAGTGATAGGACGGAGCTTATCTTGTGTGGCAATCATTCGAGCAATAGTAACACCCATCAACATTGTCGTAATATTTTCTCGCCTCGCGTACCGCAGATTGGCATGTGGTGTGATTTCCAAGGTCAATACAATTACTCCAATCTGGAGGATGAGAGCAATTGTGTGTCTGATGTACCTCATGTTCACCAGTAGTTTGCTTGTTTTTGTTTACGCAATATTTAGCCATTTGGCTCTCCATAATAAAGAGGCAGGCTTGACAAACGAATCCATAAATGATTCAAAGAAATTCTCATGTCTCTTTTCTGCACCCACCTCAGGGTTATTGCAGAATTTGGAAATGTCTGAATCGCCGAGGGTGCAACCTTGGCGATTCGTTTTCCCAAATGTCACCGTAAATGCTGACTCACATTTTACCCTGAGTCCACACCTAAAGAGAAAAAGGTTTCCTTTTTGTTCTAAAAAACGGATAGGGTGGGGAAAACTGTTTGTTCAGGGGGTAGTGTCATGAGGCTTAGCTGGAACGAGATTCGGGTGCGGGCTAAAACCTTTGCGGACGACTGGGCTGATGCCGCCTACGAGAAGGGCGAAACCCAGAGCTTTTATAATGCATTGTTTCATGTGTTTGGCAAAACCCGCCGCGCCGTTGCGACCTATGAAGAAGCGGTCAAGAAACTAGATAACCGACAGGGTTTTATTGATTTGTTCTGGCGCGGCACGCTTTTGGCCGAGCAAAAAAGCGCAGGGCGAGATTTAACCAAAGCCCGCGCACAGGCTTTTGAATATATCGACGGCCTCAAAGATACAGACAAGCCGCGCTATGTTTTGATGTCGGATTTTCAAAACTTTGATTTGATCAATCTATCGACCCGCGAGGAAACCTCATTCAAGCTGGCTGATTTGCATAAACATGTGGAAAAATTTGGCTTTATTATCGGGGTAGAGCGGCGCAATTTCAAAGACCAAGACCCGGTCAATATCAAAGCGGCGGAACTGGTCGGCAAGCTACACGACGAGATCGAGGCATCGGGGTTTACCGGTCACGATTTGGAAGTATTTTTGGTGCGTCTGGTGTTTTGCCTGTTTGCAGATGATACGGGCGTGTTTCCGGCCAAAGATATGTTTTTGGAATATCTCGAAACACGGACGGCTGATGACGGCAGTGATATGCGCGGCAAGTTGTCCGGATTGTTTGAAATCCTCAACACGGTCGAGACCGCCCGCAATGCCAATGAAGACGAAGACTTGCTGGCTTTTCCTTATATTAATGGGTCGTTATTCCAGGACAATACCCGCATTCCGCCGTTTACGTCCGCCATGCGGGACAGTTTAATTGAAGCGTCCCGGTTTGACTGGTCACCCATATCGCCCGCCATATTTGGCTCCTTGTTTCAATCGGTGATGAACGCAAAAGAGCGCCGCGAAAAAGGCGCCCACTACACCACCGAAAAAAATATCATGAAAGTAATCGGCCCGTTGTTTTTAGATGAGCTGCGGGCTGAATTTGAACATACCAAAACGCTTACCCGTGGTAAAAACACGGCGTTGGATAAGCTGATTGACAAGCTCGGCGGATTGACGTTTTTTGACCCGGCTTGTGGCTGTGGTAATTTTCTGATCATTGCTTATCGGGAAATTCGCAAATTGGAAACCGAAGCCCTAAAAGAACGACTCGGCAAAGTACAATTGGAATTGGACGCCAAGATATTGTCCATTGTCGATGTCGACCAATTTTACGGCATCGAGCTGGAAGAATTTCCCGCCCGTATCGCCGAGACTGCCATGTGGATGATGGACCACATTATGAATAACGAGTTGTCCTTGGCGTTCGGACAGAATTTTGCCCGCATCCCCCTAGAAGCCGCCCCCCACATCCACCACGGCGACGCCCTAGAGCTAGACTGGACAAAAGTGTTAGACCCGAAAAAGTGTAGCTATATTCTGGGCAACCCACCGTTTATTGGGCAAAGTTATCAAAGCAAGTTTCAACGCGCACAAATGGCGCGGATTATTGATGCAAAATCAAAACGGGCAGGGTCATTGGATTATGTTACGGCGTGGTTCCTCAAAGCGGGTGCCTATGTTAATCTAGCCGGTACAAACCCGCCCCATATCGGCTTTGTCTCGACCAATTCTATCACCCAAGGTGAACAAGTGGCGCAATTATGGCCGCTGTTGTTCGAGCGTTATAAATTGGAAATATCTTTCGCCCACCGCACCTTTGAATGGGGCAGTGATGCGCGGGGTAAAGCCCATGTGCATGTCGTTATCATCGGCCTGACCCACCGCGTCAATACCCCGGAATGGAAGCGGTTGTTCTCATACGATAGCATCAAAGGCGAACCCATCGAAAGCCAACACAAATGGTTGTCGCCTTATTTATTTGATGCAAGTGGTTTGAAAAATAGGCATACGGTGGTTGTAAAAACACTACAACCAATATCAATCCGCCCGAAAATGATACAAGGGATACAGCCAACGGATGGGGGCAATTATATATTTTCTACAAAAGAGATGAAACAATTTATTAAAAGCGAGCCTAACTCGTCACAGTATTTTCGACCTTTCATTGGCGCACGTGAGTTTGTAAATAATGTAGAACGTTGGATTTTAGATATTAGAGAAGCTTCACCTACAACATTAAAAACAATGCCGTCAGTACGTTCTATTATCGCCAAAGTGAGAAATATGAGATTAGCAAGCCGTAAGCCTGCAACAAAAAAATTTGCTGATTACCCAACACAGTTAGAAAGCAAATTGCAATTTAAGAATTCCTACCTATTGATCCCTGTTGTAGGCTCGGAGCGTAGATACTATTATCCGATAGGTTATATTCAACCACCAACACTGCCAAGCAACTTAGTGCGGGTAATCCCCGATGCAGACATGTTTCTATTTTCACTTCTAACTTCGTCTATTCACATGGCCTGGATGAAAAACATTGGGGGCAAACTCAAAAGTGATTTTCGTTACTCAAATAATTTAGTCTATAACACATTCCCGTGGCCAACTCTCACCGATAAAGCTAAGGAAACCTTGACCAAAACCGGACAAGCAATACTTGATGCGCGGGCGGAATGGCCGGAGGCGAGCTTGGCGGATCTCTATGATCCGGATGCTATGCCCGCAGATTTACGCCGCGCCCATATGGACAATGACAAGGCTGTCGATAAATTATACAGAGCCAAAAAATTTGACAGTGAGCGCGAACGGGTCGAGCACTTGTTTGCCTTGTATGAAACTCTCACCGCCCCGATGCTCGCCGCCGCAAAACCCAAACCAAGACGCAGTCGCGCCAGAAAAGTGAAATAAGAAAAGTGAAATAAGAAAGGGTAAATGATGATATATAGAGTTCAATCTCTCTCCTCTCTCGTTTGTGCCCCAAGGGGACTTCCAAGGGGACGCGGGGGAAGTACCCTTTGTTCTTTAGAGGAAGTATTATTATGACCGAAATTCATATTACGCCTAATTTGATTAAGCGGACGCGGGGCAAGCTTGGGATGTCGCGCTATGAATTTGCGCAGGCACTGGGCTTTAAGGGCAGCAAGCGGACGGCGGACAATGAGATCATCCGGCTGGAGCGGGGCAAGGCAGAGCTTTGGCCTGCCAAACGGGCAATATTTATAAAGATGGTGACGGATTTAAGAGAGGCAAGAGAGTGATGAGTAGGGGCTCCATTTTTTCCTTCCCCCATAAGTGGGGGAATGAAAGAGGTCTATCCTCGCCTTATCAACATGAAGTAGAGAGCGTATTATGACCAGAACAATTGCTATTGTGAACCAAAAGGGCGGCGTTGGTAAAACGACGACGGCTATCAATTTGGCTGCGGCTTTGGCTAATGTGGGGCAAAAAGTATTGTTAGTTGATTTGGACCCTCAGGGCAATGCCACGACGGGCCTTGGGAAACAAAAAGGTGTGACAAGTGTCACATTATATGATGTCATTGTAGAACAAGCGGCTATGGCCGCTACGGTGATTGACACAGACGTGCCAAACTTGACCCTGGTTCCGTCTGATGTGGACATGTCCGGGGCAGAGCTTGCCATTGGCAATGAGGCCGGGCGGACGCTGCGGTTGAAAACGGCTTTGGCCGATTATCTTGCAACCCTTAAGGCACCGCCGGATTATGTGCTTATTGATTGCCCGCCCGCGCTCGGCTTGCTCACCGTCAATGCTTTGTCTGCAGCGCGGTCGGTCTTGGTGCCTTTGCAGTGCGAGTTTTATGCGCTGGAAGGCTTGTCCCAACTTCTTAAGACCATTGAGGTTGCCAAAGCATCGGTTAACCCTGACCTGGTCATCGACGGGGTGATGTTGACCATGTATGATGCTCGCAACCGTTTATCAGACAATGTTGCGGCTGACGTGCGCAAGCATTTGGGCCGTGCAGTGCTCGACACCATAATCCCGCGCAATGTCCGTATTGCCGAAGCGCCAAGCTTCGGTCAGCCGGTTATGGACTATGACCCGACCTGCAAGGGCGCCCTTGCATATAGGGCGCTGGCCGAAGAATTGTTAAAACGGCACGGTAAACATAAAGGAGAGCTAGCATGAGTAAAAAGCCTGCACCAAGGCCCGTTTCAAAGTTAGGGAGAGGTTTATCTGCACTTATGGCTGATATTGCTGTGCCAGAAACCCCTCCTCAGCAGAAGCCTGCAAAAGGCCCTAAACAACCCACGGCAAAACAAAAGTCTAAAGCTAGCATAACGGCTAAACCAAACCTTGGAACTGCAAAGGGTGGCACTGTTGAAATTCCCATTGAAAAATTAGAGCGCAACCCGTCCCAACCGCGCAGACATTTTGACAAGAATAAACTTAGTGAGCTTACCAAGTCAATCAGGCAAAAAGGCGTGCTACAGCCAATACTGGTGCGCCCTCTGCCCGCTAGCTATGGCAGCAAAGGAAAACGCACAGACAACCGCTACCAAATCGTAGCCGGTGAGCGGCGTTGGCATGCGGCACAGGCTGCTGGACTAGAAACCATGCCGGCCTTGATGCGCGATCTCTCGGACCAAGAGGTTTTAGAAATTGGTGTCATAGAAAATGTCCAGCGCGCAGATTTAAACCCTATGGAAGAGGCTAGCGCCTACCAGGACCTGGTTCAGCAATTTGGCCGCAAACAAGCAGAGATCGCCGAGGCAACGGGGAAAAGCCGCTCGCACATAGCCAATTGTCTGCGGTTGTTAAACTTGCCTATCATAGCCCAAGAATATTTAGAAGACGGCAAAATTACCGCAGGACATGCGCGGGCCATTTTGGCCGCCCATGATCCACAAGCTTTGGCCGAGGCGATTGTCAAGGGCGGTCTTTCTGTGCGTGCAGCAGAAAAATGGGTGCATGAATTTTCCAAAACGGGAAAATCTATAGCTGTAAGCGGTGTTCCAGACGCCAATATCAGCTTCATTGAACGTAAATTATCCCAACATATGGGCATGGATGTAAGTATAAAACACAAAAACCCTGATGGTACGCTGACGATCAAATACAAATCCATGGAGCAGTTTGACGATTTGGTTAAACGAATACGCCAAAGCTAGGAATATTTAAACCATGAGCGATGAGCAAAAAACACCTTCGGCGGAACCGGAAGAAAAGAAGCCCGAAAAAACCCCCGAAAAAACACCTCTGTTTCGAGAAGAAGCAATCCGCCACCGTACACGCGCTCTATTTGGTGATGTTGTGCTGGTTGCACCACTGAGCACATGGATAATTACCGGGTTACTGACGGTTATATTAGCCGGAATTGTTATGATTGGAGTTTTTGGTTCTGTGCAAATTGACAATGAGAGCCTGCCAATTTGGCGCTGGATATTAGGTCGCAATCAATGAGTTTGTTCAGACGTAAAAAATTGCCCACCGTCTTGCAGACAGAGGCAACAGAGTGCGGGATTGCCTGTTTGGTAATGATAGCGCGTTATCATGGACACGACATTGATTTAAACGCCCTGCGTAAAACGGCTTCGGTGTCCCTAAAAGGCGCTAACCTGAAACAGGTAATGGCGACAGCTGCGACATTGCATTTGTCGTCGCGGCCCCTTCGGGTTGAGCTTGATCAATTAGACAAAGTCCAAATGCCGGCGATTTTGCATTGGGATTTGAACCATTTTGTTGTTCTAAAAAAAGTAGCGAACGGCAAGGCACATTTCATAGATCCGGGCCGCGGACTGCGGGCAATGGCGCTCGAAAAGGTTTCGGACCATTTCTCCGGCGTTGTTTTAGAACTTGCGCCAGCCGCAGATTTCAACCTGTTGGAAAACCGTCTGCGGCCACGCTTGCGCGACCTTTGGAGTCGCTTGGTCGGCATGAAGCGCGCCGTATTACAAACGCTAACCCTATCAGTAATTTTACAAATGGCCGCACTAGCAGCGCCGTTTTACTTACAGCTGGTTGTTGATCGCGCAATAGGGCCGCAGGGCAGTCCCGGCGACCAAAATTTATTGTTAGCGCTGCTATTAGGGTTTGGCGGATTGGTGGTAATTCGTGCAGCCTCAGAAGCCATACGTGGCTGGGCTATTCTGGTTTATGGTAATCAGATTAGTTTTCAGATGGTCGGTAATATTTTCAGACACCTTATACGTCTACCAACGAGCTGGTTTGAGAAGAGACATGTGGGAGATATTATTTCGCGTATCGGGTCTGCGCGGCCTATCCAAGAGGCTTTGACCGAAAGTGTTGTTGCTATTGTTCTCGACGGCTTTATGGCGATATTTACTTTGGTCATCATGTTTATTTATGCTCCGCTATTGGCTTGGGTTGTGCTTGTGCTGACGGCACTATTAGTTTTAGCAACACTTTTGATATATCCGAGCCTGCGCCGGACAGAAGAAGAAGCCATTGTCACAAAGGCTATTGAAAACACCCATGTCATAGAAAGTATCCGTGCGGCAACGACGGTAAAATTATTTGGCCGAGAAGCATCCCGAGAAGCGGCTTGGCGAAACCTATTCGCTGACACGATCAACGCCGCCACGAGCCACGGCAAATATTTAGTTTTACAAAAGTTTTTTGAGACACTTTTGATGGGCGGGCAGATAGTCATTACTGTTTATCTTGGGGCAAAACTTATTATAAACAGCCCAAACCTGTTCTCAGTCGGTATGCTGTTTGCATTTTTGGGCTATCAACAGCATTTCACCGAAAGCGTTAAAAAACTATTGAGCGAAGGTATCAAGGTATCGTTATTGTCACTGCATCTCGACAGGTTGGCAGACATTGTTTACGAAAAAACAGAAACCACGGAACGAGCTAAGGAAGAACCGCTGGCTACGGACGGTGCGTTATCTGTAAAAAACATCAGCTTTAAATATTCAGATAATGACCCTTGGGTGCTTAAGGATTTAAGCTTGGAAATCCCTGCCGGTAAAATGATGACCATTACCGGCCTTAGCGGCGGCGGCAAAACCACTTTAATGAAGTTGTTGTTGGGGTTATATGAACCTAGTTGTGGCCATATTGAAGTGGACGGGAAACCCCTGTCAGACATAGGTATGGCAAATTGGCGGGCTCAAATAGGTGTGGTGATGCAGGACGATCAGCTTTTGTCTGGCACAATAGCTGATAATATTAGCTTTTTCGACCCTGAGATAGATATGCAAAAGGTTTACCGAGCGGCAATGGCTGCACAAATTCACGATGAAATCTCTGCTATTCCCATGCATTATTTATCCATGGTTGGCGATATGGGCAGCGTGCTTTCAGGAGGCCAGAAACAAAGAGTGTTGTTGGCAAGGGCTCTCTATCACGATCCAAAAATATTATTCCTAGATGAGGGAACGGCAAACCTTGATGCCGAGACAGAAGAAAAAATCGCTGACATCTTGGGAAAAATGACCATTACCCGTATAATTGTTGCACATAGACAACAATTGATAAAACGTGCAGACACAGTTTTCACCCTCGAACGGTTGTAAAAAACTTCGGTTTTATGGGCATAAATTATGGTTAATGCGCAAGGTTGGTTTTTTTGTACTAAACTATTGATTTATAACCATTAATTTTGTAGTAACTTTAATTAGTGAGGGCTTGTTTACCACTAATGGTAAGGAATTTTTTACTATAACTCTAACCTTGGGGATTTCATTATGCGTGAACTTACCACTGAAGAACTAGAAGTCGTAACAGGCGGCTTTCCGATTATTATCAGAAACTAGAATAAATAAAAACAACGAAAGTGTGGATAACCCGTCGTTCTAGCGTTCGGGTTTTGTTGTATCTGGCGCCATGATAATATTTTATGCTTAAACGCAACTATGACCATAAATCTCTTAGTGTAGCATTTGCAAAAAAGTAGGAAAATCCTAACAGTTTTATGCTCTGTTCATAAAAACAGAGGAAAGCGTGCATAAATCACAGAGAATATACGGGGGTTACAAAAAACAATGCGCCGCGCTTTGTGTGGTGTTGCTTACCCTGTTTGTGGGTGTTTTGCCTGCCAGTGCACAGTCTGAATCCCTTGTTCCTTCAGCAACTACGGAGCAGGCATTACGCGTTGCACATAAAATAGAAGACAACAACTTGGTTATGAACACGTATAACACGACCCAAGAGATTGGTTTAGACCATTTGTCGAAAGATCAACGCCTAATAAAGCTTCGTCAGTTGGCTATGGACGCTGCGTTTTTCCGTAATGATTTACCACAACGAGAAATTCTCGACCTATACACAGAACAAGCTAAGCTACAAAATAGTAATAGAGATAAAAACATTTCCAAATTATTTGAGTTGCAAAGGACCCTATTCACTCAAGCTGCTGACGTAGAAGCACACAAGAGAACTTTAGGGTTAATAAAAAACTATACATCAGATAAAGATTGGTTCGTTGCTAGCAGAGCGCATTTGTTGGCGGCAAGCGGGCAAGCTGTGACGCGTCAATTTGATATAGGCTTAAAAGACGCACAGATGGCTCTTAATTTAATACCGAACAAACTGGGTGCAGATTATGATGAGGCGAGGTATGAGACCTATGATTTTATATCCTACCTGCAACTCATCTTATATAATTTGGAAGACGGTATCGGCACGACAGAATTGGTGCTTGAAACGGGTTTAAAGTCGGGCCGGCAAATTGATGGGGTCAGCCTCATAAACAATATGGCTTATACGTTTGAAAATTGGCGAGAATACGAAACCGCGGAAGAGCTGGCGCAAATTTTATTCCGCATTAACAATAAATCAAGTCAGGGCGTCAACGCTTTGGTATATTTCCGTTATGCCCAAGCACAAAACAATGCGGAAAACTACCAAGGTGCACTCGCAAACATTGACACTGCACTAAAAAACACAAAAAATTCGAAAATACAAATAGGCTTAGTGTCAGAGCGTGCCATTGCTTTGGCGGGATTAGGGAGGGTGCGCGCCGCCGAGCAAGAATTCGCAAAATTTGATAAAATTGCCATTGATAATAAAATTGACCCAACGGGATACCAAGGCAAGCGCTTACACGCACAAATACTAATTGCTTTGGCAAAGGGTGACATAAAAACCACCAATAGATTACAAAACTCGCGCTCAAAAACTATTATTCAACGTCTCCTGCGCTTTCAAAATAAAGGCATATCAGGCCTGCACGCCTCTTTGGAAAATGATAAATACCGCCAAAAAGAACGGGCAGAAGGACTAGAGCGAGAGGCTGACCTGGCAAGGGCCGAAGCGGCAGCAAATAAGCAAAAGGCCTATGTATTGGGAATTTTAGCAATAACATTGTTCGCGCTTGCAGTCGCGGGCTTCAGTATTGCCCACATGCGCAAGAAGGTCGTACATACGTTAGAGTTGGCTCAAATTGCCTCTGAAGCGGGCGAAAGAGCCAAAAAACAGTTTTTATCCGTCATGTCACATGAGTTTCGCACGCCTCTTAACGGTATAATAGGGATTGCTGATTTATTGTCACAATACGGACAAACACAAACACTAAGAAACCAAAATAAAATAATATTGGAATCGGGTGAAGGCTTACTCGAATTGTTAACGGGGATTTTGGATATGACTTATTTGGAAGCTGGGGACCTTCAGGTTTTTGCTGAACCTGCAGACATACGTAAAATTACTGCTGACCTATACGAAAAATGGCAAGACAAAGTAAATCCGAATGTGGTGTTTACATATGGGGTGGCCGAGAACGTACCTGATACTATGATGCTAGACGTGAAACGTGTCGCGCAATCCATGCGCAATATGATTTCCAATGCCGTAAAATTTACTTCTGCTGGGCGTATTCATATTCACATTACCATGGAAAACCCAGACATTAAACCGGGCGACGATAAAAACGTACAAGGCCTGTCCATAATTGTTGCTGACACAGGTATTGGCATCAATGACGAAATGAAATCCAATTTGTTTAAACCATTTGTCCAGGCAGATAGCTCGATGACCCGAGATTACGGCGGCGCAGGCATTGGTCTTGCAGTAACACGCGGCTTTGCAAGGGTTATGGGCGGCGATGTGGTTGTAACAACTAAACCTGGCTTTGGATCGGAATTTGCATTTACTCTAAAAACCATAGACGCAACATTGGCTGCCAGAGAACCGGACACTGGCTTACCAATGTTCAAATGTGTAGCTCATGAAGATCACGGTATTACCTTTAGCCCGGGCGTCACAATGGAGCAGATGGAAGAACGCAAGCGGATTAGAGATGAAAAAGAATTGTTAGAAAAAACCCCCGATAGCGTCCAAGACATCATTCCTTCTACAGCAGTCCCATTAGTACATGAACGCGCACGTTTGGAGCGTGAAAAACCCGCCTTGCAAAACAATAACCGTGCAGGATTTTCAAGACGAGAGCCAAGGAAAGAAGAAACAAGCGTAACACCGGATCAACTGGAGGGCTTAAACGTTCTTGTTGTTGAAGATATAATCGCAAATCAAGAAGTTGTCCGCTCACTGTTGGAGCCTGCGGGTTGCAGAGTTAGCGCAGCTAATAATGGTGCGGAGGCCTTGGAGCTTCTGGAGGACCAAATTTTCGATGTCGTGTTAATGGATATTCGCATGCCAGTATTGGACGGCATAGAAACTACTGAAGCCATTAGAAAACAAGTAGGGCCACATCAAGATGTCCCTATTGTTGCTCTCACCGCTGACGCATCGGCCGAAAACAACGCACAGTGTCTTGCTGCTGGTGCGGACGTGTTTTTGACCAAGCCGGTAATTGTAAGCGAGTTATTTGCCTCTATCAGGTTTGTCCGCGAGAAAAAACAGCGCGCCGCTAATGAGCAGTTGTCAGCCTAGACAAGGCGCAGTATGTAGCGGATATGAACACCTATCCTATTTATCAAGTCGACGCGTTTACCAATAAATTATTTGCTGGCAACCCAGCCGCAGTTGTGCCGCTTGATAGGTTTTTTCACACCGAAAAAATGCAAGCCCTTGCCACAGAAAATAATCTTTCAGAAACGGCCTTTGTTGTGGCGCGTTCTGACGGGTCTTATGACTTACGTTGGTTTACGCCTACTCACGAAGTAGATTTCTGCGGACACGCGACCATTGCTACGGCCCACATAATACTGTCAGAGCTAAACAAACCGTCTCCAATAATTTTCCACACTAAAATTGGGTCCTTACAGGTATCACTAGGCAGCGATGGCTGTGAAATGTGTGCGCCTATCTTTCCTATGAACGAAATAGAGATGACTTCGCTTTTTCGCACCACTTTTGACAATTTGCCTACCGGTGCGTGGCGTTCTCGAAAAAACATTTACTTGTTGTTCCCAAGTGCAGACGCGGTGGCTAAATTTATTCCCGACTTCAGCGCTGTCAAAGCGCTGTCAGCGCAAAAGGGGGTTGACGACGGCATTGTAATAATGGCCGCTGGGGACGGTCACTTTGAAAAATATGATTTTGTATCGCGGTATTTTGTACCAGCATTTGGCATTAATGAAGACCCCGTAACCGGATCTAACCATGCTTCATTAGCGCCTTTTTGGGCTAAACGTTTGGATAAAACAAAAATGCTTGCCTATCAAGCCTCCCCGCGCGGCGGGGAGTTGAAATTAAGGTTAGAACACGACAAGGTATTTATCACCGGACAGGCCGTTACTTATATGCGCGGAGAGTTCTATTTATCCTTATAGTCTGCAGATCGCTTCCAAATAGCGTTGTCGTTCAAAGTTTTGGCTATAAATTGTTCGTGCGTAATTCGCTCTTCCGGTGTTAACAGAGGCGCCAAGGGCTTAGGCCTGTTTTTCGCGATATCCAGCACTACCTCGACGACCCGCTCTTCGCTTTGCAGATCAAAAGATCTAGCACGCCCGCCTTTTAGCTCCAGATAAACCTTTGCCAACAATTCTGCATCGATCAATGCTCCGTGGGTTGAACGGGATGCAAGTGAGATTTCAAAGCGCTTGCATAAAGCGTCCAAAGAATTGCTTGCACCAGGAAATTTGTGTCGGGCTAAAACCAGGGTATCAACAAACCGCCCCCGCGGATAAGGATCAAACTCGGCGCGTTCGAGCTCAGCATTAATGAACCCTCGGTCAAAATCGGCGTTATGGGCAACCATTGGGCTATCTGCCACAAACGCACAAAACCCGTCTGCTACATCCTTGAATAGAGGTTTGTCTTTTAAGAACTCTTCGGTCAGGCCAGTTATTTCTGTCACACGTGCAGATATTTCACGCTGCGGGTTCACGTGTGCATGCCATGTTTTCCCAGTGGGTAAAAAATCAATAAGCTCAACGCATCCAATTTCAGTAATTCGGTCTTCGCCGCGCGCGTCAAACCCTGTGGTTTCAGTATCAAAAGCAATTTCGCGGACACCAGACATGGCGGGCTATGTATTCATGCTTTCAAAAAACTCTGCATTGTTTTTAGTGTCCCTAAGCTTGCCGATTAAAAACTCAATTGCGTCCATTGTCCCCATTGGGTTTAAGATGCGCCGTAACACATATGTTTTTTGTAACTCAACAGGTGAGAGCAGCAGTTCTTCTTTACGGGTGCCGGACTTGGTTACATCAATGGCCGGGAAAACCCGTTTATCTGCAACCTTACGGTCAAGTACAATTTCGGAGTTGCCTGTGCCTTTAAATTCTTCGAAAATAACCTCGTCCATTCGTGAGCCGGTCTCGATCAAGGCCGTCGCAATAATAGTAAGCGAACCACCCTCTTCAATATTACGCGCCGCACCAAAGAAACGCTTTGGTCGCTGTAGGGCATTGGCATCTACACCACCGGTTAAAACCTTACCAGAGCTAGGCACAACTGTATTATAGGCGCGGCCCAACCGGGTGATGGAATCCAATAAAATAATGACATCCTTACCGTGTTCTGTTAGGCGCTTTGCCTTTTGGATAACCATTTCCGCTACCTGTACATGGCGTGTAGCGGGTTCGTCGAAAGTAGAGCTGACAACTTCGCCTTTAACCGATCTTTGCATGTCCGTCACTTCTTCCGGGCGCTCATCGATGAGAAGAACGATAACATAAACCTCCGGATGGTTGGCTTCAATCGAGTGAGCAACGTTTTGCAAGATGACCGTTTTGCCAGTTCGAGGCGGCGCAACAATTAAACAGCGCTGGCCTTTGCCAATCGGTGAAACGATGTCAATCACCCGCCCTGAAATATCCTTTAGAGTTGGGTCTTCAATTTCCATTGTTAAACGGTCATCAGGGTAAAGCGGCGTTAAATTATCAAAATGGACTTTGTTGCGGGCCTCTTCCGGCGTTTCGAAATTAACGAAATGCACTTTAGTTAGGGCGAAATATTTTTCCTCCCCCTGAGGGCTCAAGATTTCGCCCGACAAAGTGTCCCCCGTACGCAAACCCATTTTTTGTATTAGCTTAGGGCTGACATAAATATCGTCAGGCCCCGCAAGGTAGTTGGCTTCTGGTGAACGTAGAAACCCGAAACCATCTTGTAATCTTTCGAGAACACCTGTTCCTGAAATTTCTACATCCTGATCTGCTAATTCTTTTAAGACCGCAACAAAAATTTCCTGCTTGCGCATTGCGCCGGCGTTTTCAATACCGACGGCTTCGGCAAATTGTACCAGTTCTGCGGGCTTTTTCTTTTTGAGATCATCAAGGCCAATTTTAGTGATAGAATCGATATCGATGTCTGCGGGGTCGAGTTTTTTAGATATATTCATGGGTGTTCTTTTTAAAAATAATGCAAAAGCATAACACATCAGGACGATGTAATTTTTCTGGGGGCTGTAAAGTCAATAGGCTTCACTATAGGTGGCTCATATATACAATGCTTGCCAATTCACGGTCAAGAGAAATCGACCCAGAGACAAGCCTCATAAATTCTATCGTGCTTAACTCAAACAAGGGGTGTTTAATCCGTCAGTTGCAATCAACATCTTGCGCCCCCTAGATATACCCCTATAGATATGCAATGACTTGGATACATTATCTTTTGCTTGCGATCATTCAGGGGGCCACTGAGTTTTTACCCATTTCCAGTTCGGCACATCTCATATTGCCTGCAAAGGTGTTTGGCTGGCCAGACCAGGGGCCGCTGATTGATTTAATGGCGCATTTAGGCTCGCTCGGGGCTGTTGTTCTATATTATAGAGAGGATGTTAGGCGAATAATTAAGGGCAGTTTTGATCTGCTGAGCCTTAGACCTGATCGTCAAAGCAGCCAGCCGGCACAACTGGCATTGTTTATCTTAATTGCCACCCCGCCTGCGCTCATTGTTGGGCTTGTTATGAATATGATTGGGTGGGATGAGGCTGTGCGCTCGCCGGAAATTATCGCATGGGCTATGATTGGATTTGGCATTATATTATGGCTTGCAGATGTCTGGGGCAAGCGGATCAAAACCATCGAAACTATGGATTGGAAGGCGGCCGTGCTGATCGGCTTTGCTCAGGTGTTGGCGTTTATTCCCGGCACATCACGTTCCGGCATCACGATGACTGCCGCGCGGGGTCTCGGGTTTACCCGCTCAGAATCAGCGCGGTTTTCTATGTTAATGGCCATCCCAGTCATCTTGGCAGGCGGTACTTATGCATTTTTTTTGTTGATTAAAGGTGATAATGGCGGCGCAGGTGCAGCTAGTCTCGGGGGAGGTCTTATTGTTGCTGCGATGTCATTTCTTGCAGCTTATTTTGCCATTATGATATTTATGAAGCTGATAGAGCGCATAAGTTTTTTGCCGTTCATGCTATATCGTTTGGCGTTGGGCGGTGCATTGTTGTGGTGGCTGTCTCATGGTGGGGGTTAATGCTTAGGGTTCGACTTCAAGCACGCAAATGCCCAGTTTTAACATACAGCTCACAATCTTCTATGGCGCGCGGTTGATGACCGTGACCCGCAGGAATCCGTAGCCATGTTCCCGGCTTGTGGTCGCCGTACTCATCGACAAACCGCCCTTTTAACACAAAAATTTCTAATCCGCTCGAAAAGCGCACAGGGTCTAATTTCAACCCCTTAGGCCAATTAACCAACGCTACATGTTCATGTGGGCCATCAAATAGCTTTAAGGTTCTCGTGCCACAATCTGCGATTTGCCATTCGGCATTAGCACAATTTGTGTTAATGCGTACAGGTTTGCGGTCAAATATATGCATTTGGCCCAGCTTAACTAAAATCTCACAGCCGTCATCGGAATAAGGAGTATGGGAGGAGCCTGGGGGGTTACGAATATACCAGCCCTTTGCATAATCACCACTTTCGTCAGAAAATGTGCCGTCTAACACTAAAAACTCTTCGCCGCCGTCGTGGGTGTGCTCAGAAAACGTTGCCCCTGCGGCATACCTGACTATTGTTGTAGCTCGCTTAGCGCATTCTCCGCCTACTCGGTCTAATACCTTGCGCATGACACCTGGTTCAGGAGAAAGCATCCAGCATAACTCGTCAGCAATAGCCGATGCAGGCAGACGCAAATCTGCATTTAAGTTAGCGAAAGCCTGTTCCCGGCATTTGATTTTCGAACTTTGCGGCGATCTGCGTAATGATGTGTGCATAACCCTCTCCAATTTAGGTGTTGCAATGCCACAGCTAAACCCGTTCCTAGCAATTGCCTCTTGTTATTCTGGCAAAACCCTATATCTACCTACTAGTAGATAGTCAACAGGGTTTTGCTAAATAATTTTAGTGGCGTTCACGGATATGCGGCCTTAAGGTACAGGCAATCAGGAGAGTTTAGCGGTGAACAGCCATACATCAGAGCAAGTTGTTATAGCACAAAGTGACAAATCCGTTTGTTGCCCGCTTAGTGATACCGCACGTAAAATTGCTGATACATTTCAAAACATGGTGATGCAGCGCGGTTTTAATGCCGTGTCCTACGGCGACATTGCCAAAGAACTTGGTATCCGCACAGCCTCCATCCATTACCACTTTCCGACCAAAGCGGAACTTGGCGCGACCGTTCTGACCCGCTACCGCGATAATTTTAAAAATGCGTGGCAAGACATAGATGTGGATGACCCCCAAAGTTATCTCCGCGCCTATGAAAGCTTCATGATGGCTATCCGCCCCGTGCGCGATGTTGAGGGTGTGTCTTGTTTGTTTGGCGTGCTCGGCGCTACCCAAAAAACGTTGTGCCCCAATATTCAGGATATCCTTGCTGATTTTTTTATCGAGCAAGAAATGTGGCTTAGCGGAGTATTTGAGGGTGGCCGTAACAAAGGTGTTTTTCATTTTCCTGGCTCACCAACAAGCTTTGCAAAGCTTTACGTTTCAGCCTTGCAGGGTGCCATGTTGATTAAAAAGTCGACGAACAACCCAAAATATTTCGATGAAGTCATTGAACAATTGGAAAATATGCTTTTTGCATAATGATGGCTAGCAGTTACTTCGGCCGCTTCAAAAACACATAGAACGCGCCGGAGCCGCCGTGTTTTATATGGGATGGCGCCACACTAGAAACAATACTGCGAAGGCTCGGGTCGTTGAGCCAGCCATGTAGGCTTTGTCGAAGGACGCCTTGTAAGTTTGGACCTTTCCCAGTGATAACTAATACTGTGCGGTGCTTGCACTCATGAGCCAGCATAAGGCGGCGTTTGAGACTGGCGAATGCAGCGTCGCGGGTCATATCGTGCAAATCAATAGTACGGTCAATTGTAATCTGTCCCCTGCGCACTTTCTTATCCTTGCGCACCTGGACGTCTTCATGGCTATGATGCAGGATGGGCGCGGGCGCTACGGGGAGGTGGATGTGTGTGTCAGGCTTTAAGCTGGGTTTAGGTGCTGACAGAGGCAATACGGTACGTGACACCCTGTGCCAGACTGTACGATCATCGCCCGTTAATTTACGGCCGCCCTTCATGCTGTGCTCGTCATGATATAGAGGCAGCATTTAATGCTAAGGCCACAGGTAAAAACAGTCTCCATGCCGCATGGTGTTTCATCACTCCGGCCACAGCGCCGGCTGCATCACCGCTACCAAAATATACGTCGCCGCGTTTTTTACCTTTAATGGCGCCGCCTGTGTCTTGGGCAATTAGCAAATGACCAGCGTCTTTGCCGACATAATCACCCGGCCCAGCAGGGAATTTACCCTCGACCCAAATAACCGCCCCGTAGGGAAAGCTTTTTGGGTCAACCGCCAAAGAACCCATGTCCGTTAAAGGAATGCCCATCGCGCCCTTTGGCCCCTCACCTGGCACAATATGTTCGGTTTTAAAAAATACATACCGTGCGTTTTCAGCCATCAATTCTTTAGTTTTTAAATAGCCCGCCTTGGCCATCCAATCTTCAATATCTTGCTTGCTAGCCTTGTCTTTGTGCAGCTCACCGCGTTTAATTAAAACGCGCCCAATTGATGTATAAGGTCGGTTGTTGTGCCCATCAAACGCCGCACGGTAAACGGATCCGTCAGGAAATTTTATTTGACCAGAACCCTGAATGTGTAAGAAAAACACATCAATGGGGCGGCCATAACCGAGCACAGTTGAAGTTGTTACAGATATATCCTTGCGCGCGAGGGACTGTTTGCGAGGGTCCGTAGGTCTAGCCAAAATGGGTTCTGAAAACTCCAAAGAAGCAACACGCCGCACAGGTAAGTTTGGCGCATAATAGGCCGTAAGCAAGCCGGTATCCGCGCCTATACTAACGGGTTCAAAGTGACTTTGAAAAAACCTAACCGCATTGCTGCGACTTGCCTTTATGTTCAGTGCTGAACGGCACGCTCCACGCCAATCTTTATATTGACCAAAGGCGGGCAGGTCTGAATTGAGCCAGTTTTCATCCGGCCTTCGCTGCCAAATATTACAGGTTTTTTGAAAAGCTGTTAAGGCGGGAGTTGGGTCTGCGTTTGCCCATAAATTCAGGCCTGAAAATGCTCCGGATGGAATAGGTGTTGGCTCAGGCTCTTGCGGAATCAAAAGTTCCAGTTCAGTGTCGTCTTCTATATCTGGCGCTACTGTAGATACCGGTTCAGAAGACGGAATTGAGATTGGAGAAGTTGTTGGCGTATCGGCTGGCTCCGGCTGTGCAATGGGCGCTTCGGCAATACCTGGAGGCACTGATTCAAGTGCAACAGCAGGCTCAGAATCGGAAACAGGCGCATTTGTGGTCGCACAAGCGCTTAAGCAAAGCGCGACCGTAAGAACTAAGTGTCTTTTAAGTATCTGGCGAATGGTCTGGTCCATCCGAATTTGGATTATTGGAGGTATGTGGCTCGACACCTGACAGTCGCCAGTTAGGATTGTTGTCATTTAAAACCCGCTCATAGCTCCAAATCTCCTGCACATGCGATAACATATCCAGATCGCCCTCAACAACCTTGCCGTCTTTGTCCGTCAAAGCAGTGGCGAGTTCGGCAGAATAAGCCACACGGATTATGCCCACCTTACCCGACTTTTTAGCACTGACAACTTCCGCGCCGATTAGTCTTGCCAGGTCTGTTGTTTGGGTCAGACCCCTGGCCTTTAAGTCGTCGATGGCAGCAAAATAACTATCCTTTACTTCGTCCGTTAGCAGGTTCGCCAAGGTATCTTTGTCGCCCGCAGCGAAGGCCTCTAATATCATACCATAAGCCCCTTTGGCACCATCGAGGAATTGCGGTAAATTAAACGCAGAATCTGCCGATAAAATTTGTTCGAGCCCCTCCGCTGCCGGACCGGTAAAAACAGGGATTGCAGTTTTACGGCTATTTTGTGGCTTCTCTTTGTTGGGATTACCTAAGAAGCTTTCCAAAACGTCAGTGGCGTCGTTACCGTTTTTTGGATCACGGTTCGGCTTCCCTCTGGGGTCTTGACCGACGTCTTTACCCAATACGGAATACAGTAAACCACCAACGATGATGGTTAAAATAGCATATAAAAGGATGTCTTGCATTTGGTTGTATTCCTGGCGTGTTTATCTTGTGAATTTATTTTGTGCGGGCTTGAATTATCTAGTGTAAAAGTCCATGTTAACAACAACAAACAAATTTTCAAATCAATCTTACACTTATTTCATATTATTAAATTTAAAGGACAAAGATGGCAACGAAGAAAAAAGAAACGCCGGCGAAAAAGCCTGCAAAAAAACCGGCAACAAAAACTGTGAAAAAAACCGCCGCCAAAACAGCAAAAAAACCTGTTAAAAAGCCCGTGTCAAAACCAGCCAGTAAACCGACGGCAACAGCCGCGCCAGTTGATGCCCCGCAAGCAGTCCAAACCTCTTCTGAGCAACAGGGGAACGGTGCAGAGGTGGCGCAACCCATGCTGCGCATTTTGGCGCAATACATCAAAGACGCCAGTTTTGAAAACCCCAATGCACCGGATAGTTTACGGCAAGGTCAAGCGGCGCCAGAAATTAGCATAAACATTGAAATCGGCCGTCAAATGGTGGATGAAGGCACCGTAGAAGTCATATTGATGCTCGGCGCGAAAGCTGAACGCGATGGTAAGCCCGTGTTTTTGTGCGAGCTAGAATATGCAGGTTTATTTGCATTTGGCAATATCGCCGAAGATCACATCCAGCCGATGATTTTGATCGAATGCCCACGGCTCTTATTCCCATTTGCCCGCCAAATTATGGCAGAGCTGACCCAAAACGGTGGTTACCCACCTATTTTGCTGGAGCCGCCAGACTTTGCGGCTATGTTCCGCGATGAAATGATGCGCCGTGCCCAGGAAACTGGTGGTAGCGTCACTTTTAACTAGGCGGTCGATTTGGTGGCGCCTATAAAAATCGGCGTGCTTGGGGCGGCGGGGCGTATGGGACATGCCTTACGTCTTGAAATATCCAAACACAGCAAGGCGAAACTGGTTGCGGCGTTAGTCGCACCAGAAGCAAAGGTCTTGGGTGACGACGCAGGAGGTGTGAGCTTCACATCAGATATTCGCGCGGCGCTTGATAATTGCGACGCCTTAATAGATTTCTCTCAGCCCAAAGTGGCCATAGATACGGCTTTGATGATGTTCGGGACTGCGTGCAAAACCTTGGTTACGGGCACAACTGGCTATACGGCTACGGAAGAAGAGGCACTAGAGAAGTCAGCCAGCGCCATCACATTAGTCAAATCCGGCAATTTTTCTATTGGCATCTGTGTGCTTGAAAGTTTGGTCGCCAAAGCGGCGGCAGCCCTACCCAAAGATTGGGACGCAGATATATTAGATATCCACCATAGCCAGAAAAAAGATGCGCCGTCTGGTACCGCGCTCATGCTCGGGCGCGCTTTAGCGGCTGGCGGCCAACATATAGATCCGTCCGAATATGCATCTTTGCGTCACGGCGGCGTCATCGGTGAACACTCAGTTTACCTGGGCGACCAAATGGAAACCATCACTCTGACCCATACGGCACTTGACCGCGCCGTTTTTGCTAAAGGCGCGCTCACAGCCGCGTTATGGGCTGTGGGTCAAGATAAAGGACTTTATGATATGCGGGATGTTTTGCAGTTATGAGCAGCATCACCTATACGGGTGCATGTTTGTGCAGCGCCGTGCAATACGAGCTGTCCGGGGACAAGAAAGACATGCGCGGTGTCACCGCTTGTCACTGCCAACAATGTAGACGCTGGAGTGGTCATCACTGGGCGTCTGTACATGCACCTAAATCCGACCTTACAATTACTGTGGGTGAAGAAAGTATTGGCTGGTTTGCTTCATCAAGTAAAGCCAAGCGCGGTTTTTGCAAAACATGTGGCTCAGCGCTGTTCTGGCACGGGTTTGGCTACCCATCATTGGCAGACCAAATCGACGTTTCTGCCGGTTCACTAGACAATTCTGGAGATATGAAAATACGCCGCCATATTTTTTGTAAGTTCAAAGGCAATTATTACAAAATTAAAGACGGTGCCGACAATTTTGATACTTTCCCCCACACTAATGCAAATCCTTAAAGACAATTTATCTGGGCCTGAAATACAGGATTTGCTGCGAGAACATTTGTCAGACGCTTACAGGAATTCGCCGCCGGATAGTGTTTATGCACTGGATTTAACCGAGTTGAAAAAACCTGATATTAGTTTTTGGAGCGCCTGGGAAAACGGCGTGCTTTTGGGATGCGGTGCGCTAAAAGAACTAGACAAAACGCACGGTGAAATCAAATCTATGCGTACAGCTACGGCGGCTCTGAATCGCGGTGTCGGCAGCATGGTGGTTACACATATAATTGAACAAGCGAGAGCGCGTGGTTATAAGCGGTTAAGCTTGGAGACCGGCAACAATCAACCATACGCTCCAGCTCGCGGCCTTTATCTCAAATTTGGCTTTGAATATTGCGGGCCGTTTGCTGATTACGAGGACGGAGCCTTTAGTTTATTTATGAGATTAGACCTGTAAAAGTCTTTCTGGCCATTAGCGAATTTTCACCTATGCTATACACAATAATTTTAAGGGAGCACTATGCCCAAACCCATCATCGGCATTTTATCAGGCAGCACGCGTTCGGCGTCCATGAACCGCAAGTTGGGTTTGGCCGTGGCGCACGTATTTTCAAATATGGGCGCAAAGGTGCAAATTATTGACCTGTGCGACTATGATATGCCCATGTATAACGGCGACCTTGAGCAAGCTGAAGGGGTGCCGGAAGCGGCTAAGCGGTTGATTGCCGATTTGAGTGCTTGCGCCGGCGTGTTTATTTCGACGCCAGAATATAATGGGTGTATGCCGGCCTTGTTGAAGAACTCTATTGACTGGACAACACGTGTTGAGCTTGGTCAGTTTACTGGCCCCATTTACGGGATAGGGTCTGCTACACCTGGACCTTTGTCTGGGATTATGGCGCTTCGCCAGTTACATTTTATTTTGACCCGCCTTGGTGCCCAGGTTGTGCCAACGCAGCTTGGCGTCGGGCTTTACGGAGATGCCTTTAGCGAAGATGGTCGCTTATCCGCCGCGAGTACTTTGTTGCGAGCAGAAAAGCTAGCAAATCAAATGTTGTTGGCTATAAAGAACCGCTGATGGCCAAACGAAAACCCCATAAGAAAAAACTTTCCAAGAAAAAGCCACCCAAGAAAAAGCTCCCAAGGCCAAAGCTGACACGGGCAAAAATTGCAGAAATGTTTGCGATATGGCAGAGAATGAACCCAAACCCTGAAACCGAGCTTAACTACCACAACCCCTATACATTGGTGGTGGCGGTCGCGTTGTCGGCGCAGGCCACAGATGTTGGGGTTAACAAAGCGACCAAGGCATTATTTGAAATAGCAGACACACCAAAAAAAATGTTGGCTATCGGCGAAGATCGGTTGCGGGGTTATATCAAGACCATCGGTCTTTATAAAACCAAAGCTAAAAATGTAATCGGGCTTTCCCAAAGACTGGTGGATGAGTTTGACAGTCAGGTACCAGACAACCGTGCAGACCTGGAAAGCTTACCGGGCGTTGGGCGCAAGACGGCAAATGTTGTGCTCAACGTTGCTTACGGCCAACCAACCATGGCTGTGGATACACATATCTTTAGAGTTGGCAACCGCACCGGCATGGCACCGGGCAAAACCCCGCTTGAGGTTGAGCTTAATCTATTGAAGGCTATTCCGCCTGAATATGCGCTCCACGCCCATCACTGGCTGATTTTACATGGGCGCTATACATGTAAAGCCCGAATGCCCATGTGTTATAATTGCGCGGTTTCACATATTTGTAAGTTCAAAGACAAGACCAAGCCGGTGGATTAGCACCCCCCCTAACTCCAGCGCTCGTCGTAAATATAGATGTCCATTTCATGGTTTTTAATGTGGCAATGGCGGCTTGTCTCACTGCCTGCGCTGTGGGGGAAGGAAATGTCCGTATCTTTACACATTTGCAACGCAGTAAAGGCATTGGGAGATCGGACAATGATCATATGTGTGCGTGGTTTATCATCGTGGCGGGCATGTTTGCCGAGATAGAAAAACGGATGCGTAGTTTTGCTAAGCCGTTTGCCGTTGGCAGAGGTATGGACATGAATTTTCATATCCGATCCGTCAGAGTAAATATCACAAATATGCCCAGTGCCATTCCAGTTATCTACAGTTTCTTTTGATAGACCCAACGCACCGCAAAAGAGTTTATTATAATCATCTCTATATTCTCCCGCAGAAACAGAGCTGTTCGTTCCGTCAAAATCATCCGCTTCGTAATGCGCCGGATTGGGGCCAACCACCAATTTAGTATCCGGCTTAAACCCAGCGCGCTCATAGGCAAGCTCGTCGCGCATCAAGCCCGGCGAACCTTTATAATACTGGCGTACAAACAAAGCGACGACGAGTACCAGGAAAACAATAACGGCAAGGAATATACTAAATTGCCAAACCAACACCGGATCTGACAACACGGCCATGCGTCCCTGAAATTGCGGCATTTTAGAAACTTCATTTAAATTATCTCGCCAAACCTTGTAGAGAAGAAGCTGAATAAGTGCAAAGGCAGGCACGGACATAACAGTCACTGTGGCAAAGGCCATTGATAGAAATTTCCAACCTCTCGGCGCATTAATCTTCTTATATGCGCGCACAAAAGCTTCTTCGGTCAAGCGCAAATCTTGCATGTTTTCAGACACCTGATAAGCCCAGTCACTGTGCGCTTCTTGCTCAAGGGTTTTTGAAAGAAACAACATGCGTAGCCCAGAGATAAGTGCGAGCAATCCAGTGACACACAGAACCCAAAAAAACGATATGTCATATCCAAATTTTAGCATTTCCACCTTGTTAGTTTATAACGAAGCTGTGTTTTAATTCAGACGGACTGATAAAGCTACAAAATAAATCTCCAACACAAATTTGGGCACATATAAAAACCCGCGCCTGAAATACAGACGCGGGTTTCGTATTCGTAAAAGCTACCAGAGCACGCAACAAGAAACTGCTCTTTTGGGCAAGGCTTTACTCTTTCGGGTCTTTCATGGCGGCACCAAGAATATCTCCAAGAGATGCGCCTGCGTCGGAAGAACCGTATTGTGCCACGGCTTCTTTTTCGTCTGCGATCTCCAGGGCTTTGATTGACAAAGTAACTTGTCCTGTTCTCTTATCGGTTCTAATCACCCGTGCGTCGACCTTATCACCAACAGCGAAACGTTCAGGACGTTGCTCGGAATGCTCGCGGGACAAATCATTTTTACGGATAAAGGCTTTGGTTTCAGAACCCTCTTCGCCGAAGAGAACTTCGATACCGCCGCGGTTAACCTCTACAACCTTGCAGGTAACAACCTTGCCTTTGGACGGAGCTGTGCCGCCAGGGCCGGTGCCCGTGTCTTTGGTCAACTGCTTGACACCAAGGCTGATGCGTTCTTTGTCGATATCAACTTCAAGGATTTTGGCTTCTACCATGTCGCCTTTGGAGTATTCAGCCAAAGCTTCTTCGCCTGATTTATCCCAAGAAAGATCGGACAAATGCGCCATACCATCAATTTCACCGTCAAGGCCAATAAACAGACCAAACTCAGTTATTGAACGAACCTCTCCGTTAATGACGGTACCAACAGGGAAGCGTTCCGCAAAGCTATCCCAAGGATTGCCCAGCAACTGTTTCATACCAAGTGAGATACGACGTTTCTCCTGGTCAACTTCCAACACAACAACATCAACCTGTTGAGAGGTTGAAACAATTTTACCTGGGTGGATGTTTTTCTTGGTCCAGCTCATTTCAGAAACGTGAACCAGGCCTTCGACACCGTCTTCAAGCTCAACAAATGCGCCGTAATCGGCTATATTGGAGATGGTACCAGAAAGCTTGGTGCCTTCTGGATAACGAGCAACAGCGGACATCCATGGATCTTCGCTAAGCTGTTTAATGCCAAGGCTAATGCGCTGCGTTTCTTGGTTGATGCGAATCAATTTTACTTTAATTGTGTCGCCAACGGTTAATACTTGGCTTGGGTGGCTAATGCGGCTCCAGGACATGTCAGTTACATGCAAAAGGCCGTCAATGCCGCCGAGGTCTACGAATGCACCATAATCGGTAATGTTTTTGACAATACCTTCGCGCTCCTCGCCCTCTTTGAGGTTATCAATCAGTTCAGCACGCTGCTCTGCACGGCTCTCCTCTAGGATGGCACGACGCGAAACAACAATATTGTTACGCGGACGGTCCATCTTCAAGATCATGAAAGGCTGAACCTCGTTCATCAAAGGGGTGATATCGCGCACAGGGCGGATATCAACTTGTGAGCCTGGTAAAAAGGCGTTTACACCGCCAAGATCAACGGTAAAGCCGCCTTTAACGCGGCCAACAATTGCGCCTTTAACGGGGGTTTTAGATTCGCATTCCTTTACGAGCTTGAGCCAGCTTTCTTCACGGCGTGCTTTGTCGCGAGACAATACGGCGTCGCCAAGGGCGTTTTCAATACGCTCTAAAAATATTTCAACTTTGTCGCCGATATTGACCACATCGTCGTTTCCGGGTTCGTAAAATTCGCGAAGAGGTATGCGACCCTCTGTTTTCAGGCCTATGTCGACAATAACAATGTCTTTTTCAATTCCGGTTACAGTGCCTGTAATAACGCCGCCCTCTTTCATGTTGTTGGTCTCAAAGGAGGCCTCCAGCATGGCTGCGAAGTCGTCTGTTGTGGGGTTTAGGGAGTTTTGAGCCGTGCTCATAGTTTTCTCAATATAGTTTGTGCCAATCGGTCAGAACTCTTCCGTACCAACGGTCTGGCTCGGCCAATCCGAGCGTAAATGTCCAAAAAGCTTATTTCTGCTGCAAAATAATTTCTATCAGTGCTCTAGCTTGCATGAACGCGGCGTCTATAGACAAGTTTGTCGTATCAAGCAAGTGCGCATTTACATCGGGCTTTAAGGGTGCCTCGTCTCGGTTTTGGTCTCGGTGATCGCGCTCAATCAGATCAGCGGTAACGGCTTCCAAGCTAACATTTTCTCCGTAAGACAATAGCTCTTTGAGGCGCCGTTCGGCTCGGACTTCCGGCTTGGCGTCTACAAACAGCTTTACCTCTGCATCTGGGCAAATCACGGTACCTATGTCGCGACCATCCAACACAGCGCCTTTATATTTAGTGCCTGATTGAGCGGCAAAATTTCTTTGAAAGTCATAAAGCGCAGCGCGCACTTCGGAATGTACGGCGACCTTAGAGGCCGCAGAGCCCACGGATCCACTTTTTAGAATCGGATTGTTTAATTCTTTGGGTGTAAATTTTTTTGCCAAGCGAGCAAGTTTCCGCCCATCATTAAAATCTGTTTTGGAGTCTAGCGCCCTTAAGCCCACGGCTCGGTATAATTTACCCGTATCTAAATACGCAAAACCAAAAGAGGCAGCCAGCTTTTTTGCCAGCGTGCCTTTGCCAGACGCAAATGTGCCGTCTATAGCAATGACTATTGTCACGAGACTTCGAGAGGCGCACCTATTTCGGCCATCAAATCGAAAAACGTGGGGAAGCTGGTGGCAATCATGGATGCATCGTCAATCACAATAGGTTTTTCACTCGCTAGCCCTAAAATTAGTGCGCTCATAGCCATGCGGTGATCGTGGCTGGTATTAACTTTGGCACCGCCAGATATAGTTCCGCCCGTTACAGAAAGGTCATCACCGTCAATACGGACTTCAACGCCACTTGCTTTCAGTAGTTTAAATGTACCAAAAAGCCGGTCGCTTTCCTTGACCCGCAATTCCCCTAGCCCTCTCATAGTTGTGGTGCCGCGCGCGGTTGCGGCAATAACGGCTAAAACAGGATACTCATCTACCATGGACGGTACGCGTTCCGGCATTATGGTGATGCCGTTAAGCCTAGAGTGTTTAACGTGTAAATCTGCTATTGTCTCACCGCCGGAACGACGAAAATTATCAGCCCGCAAGAAAGCGCCCATCTCGTTTAACACCTCAAACAAGCCTGAGCGAGCATCGTTCATCATTACGTTTTCAATAACAATATCTGATCCTGGAACCATCAGTGCGGCGGCGATTAAAAAAGCTGCCGAGGACGGGTCGCCGGGCACTTTGATTTGGGTTGCCTTTAAACGGGCCGGGCCGTTTATAGAAATAATTTGGCCTCTATCTTTAGGCTTGCGGATGACATCGACACCAAAAGCCGCCAACATGTTTTCTGTGTGATCTCGGGTCAAGCTATGCTCATATAGTTCAGTTTGGCCGTCTGTGTTTAATCCAGCAAGGAGCACGGCCGACTTTACTTGCGCAGAGGCCTGCGGCGGTGTGTAGCTGACGGGTCTTAACTGGCCGCCTTTTGTTTGCTTTAGGGGAAGCTGATCTTTATTAGTATCGAACTCTGCCCCCATTTCACGAAGTGGTGTGAGCACGCGCCCCATGGGCCGTGTTGATAGGCTGGCATCACCAATATAGGATACTTTTATATTATAGGCAGATGCCGCGCCCATAATTAGGCGAGCACCCGTACCGGCATTGCCAAAATCAATGGGCGTTTTTGGTGTTCGCCAGCCGCGCGCGCCGCGCCCTGTAATCTGCCAATGCCCCGCGCCAAGCCGTTTAACTTTCGCGCCAAAAGCCCGCACGGCTTCTGCCGTATGCATTATATCACTGCCCTCCAAAAGCCCCGTTATTTCCGTCGTGCCTTCTGCCAAAGCCCCTAATATCAAAGACCGGTGGGAAACAGATTTGTCGCCTGGGGCCAGCACTCTTCCATTGAGACCAGTTTCAATTTTTCGGGATTTTGCAGATGAAACCATGTGTTTGTTTTCAGACTATTTTAGGCAATACCTGTTGACTTGCAAAATACAAACGCTAATCAGGCGACTGTAAGGCGAAGAGAACTATTTACAGCCGACGGGTAATAGTTCAAGGGCTGATTACGAAACTTGAAAGATAATAAAACAGGAAGTGAAACGTGGCTAAACCGGATTTGGGCGAAAAACAATTATGCCCCGAGTGTGAAAAGAAATTTTATGACCTGGCCAAGCGCCCTGCTGTTTGCCCTTATTGTGCAACCAGTTTTGACCCGGCTGAAATAGCCGTTGTCGCGGCTACGCCTAAACCTGTTAAAACAAGTCCCAACAAAAAAGATGAGGACCTCGATGATGAGGACGTCGAAGTCGAAGAAGTTGACGAAGAAGACGTTGATCAGGACGAAGCTGTAGCCAAAGAGCTTGAGCTCGACGGGGATGCTAGCTTTGGCGGCTCTGGCGGCGAAGACGGGGATGATGATCTGGGCAACGACACTCCCGATATGGACGGCTTCTCAACCGATGATGAAGATGAAGGCGGCATATCTGGCGATGACGATGAAGAGCAAGACGTCTTGCCGCCAATGGGCAATGATGAAAGTGAAGACGACGAAGAAGAAGACGAAGAATAAAGGAATGTTTTTACCAGGGCTGTAGCTTGCTTTATTTATCAAGCCATAGCCCCACCCAACCTAAATGGGGCCTTAGCTCAGCTGGTAGAGCGCTTCGCTGGCAGCGAAGAGGTCAGGGGTTCGACTCCCCTAGGCTCCACCAAACAGTCATCCGTAAGACAGCATAAAAATAGCCGCACCGCGAGCGTTAGCGAATGCCTTTACGGTGTTATTGGGACGCATATTGGGACGTCCGTGTGGTCTTGCCCTTCACTGGAACACCAGATTAGAGCGCTTAGTTTAGTTTCGTGATGGGTTTAACCACACGGCAGTGCCTTTTGTACATAGGGGGCCCGTAGATCAGTCGGGGATACAAGAACCTCTCCCGCGCAGTAAGCGCAGCGAGGAAGTGCTCTTGGGGCGGAGACGGCCGACCATTTTGCGTTACCAAAATATCTACACCGACAGACACCGTCTTCTTTCCAACCAGCGCCCTCTTGGAAAT
>Ga0316204_10001303_pt1 | contig 71053 bp, 66 predicted proteins | sample 6monrhotite_MG_2_FD_205661 | JGI IMG/M metagenome (GOLD analysis project Ga0316204, IMG submission 205661) | Microbial mat bacterial communities from mineral coupon in-situ incubated in ocean water Damariscotta River, Maine, United States -... | ecosystem: Environmental > Aquatic > Marine >... | reverse complement strand
GAAGCAGAACCCATACGCCAAAGTTATGATAGAAAAAAACGCTTCGATGCTGAACTCATCGCATTAAAGGGTGGTTTTTGGTCGCAGGCTTTTCACGTTTTAATCAAATCAGACCGAGAAATTTTAATAGACACCTGGGATCATTATTCCGCGAATGTGCCACTAAACAGTCAAGCAGCAATTTGTGGCTTATCATTTGGTTTGCTTGCCAGCCTGATACTGGAATTATTCTGGAGTCTGTTCTGGAAACTATTCAAGCGTAAACGTAGAACAAAACAAACACCTATTAAAGCTAAACGTGCTGAACCTTATATTAAAAATTAAGTATTAGCACTAAAGCCACTTACGAAAATAACTCTGACAATCGCTGCCCCGGGTCTTCTGATCGCATAAATGCTTCTCCCACCAAAAATGCATTAATGTTATTTTCACGCATCAACCTCACGTCATTCCGATTCAGTATGCCACTTTCTGTTACCACTATACGGCCGTCCGTCATTTGCTCTAACAAATCAAGCGTTGTTTGTAACGTTGTATCGAAAGTTCGCAAATTACGATTATTTATTCCTACCATAGGTAAAGATAATTTCAGCGCGCGTTGTAACTCATCACCATCATGCACCTCTACCAATACGTCCATTTCAAGCTCTTGCGCTAATGTAGATAACTCATGCATTTTTTCATCAGTTAAACACGCGGCAATTAGCAATATACAATCTGCCCCCATGGCACGTGCTTCGTACACCTGATAAACATCAACCATAAAGTCTTTACGCAAAACTGGTAGTTGGCAATTCGCCCGCGCCTGAATCAAATACTCAGTAGAACCCTGAAAAAAATCAATATCCGTTAATACTGACAAGCAAGTCGCCCCACCTGCCTCATAACTTTTTGCAATACTAATCGGATCAAAATCTTCGCGTAAGACGCCTTTACTTGGCGATGCTTTTTTAATTTCAGCAATCACGGCTGCACTACCCATATTGATTTTATTCTTGATACAGTTCACAAAACCCCTTACTGGCGGAGCTGATTTGACTTGTTCTTTTAATGTTTCTAGCGAAATATTACTACGCGCTGCCAAAATTTCTTCATGCTTACGCGATACTATTTTTTTTAAAACATCTGGGGTATTAGCTATCATGTTATTTTTCTAAATTAAATTATAATTTTCACAATGTATTAGATATTTCAATCAGCGCATCAAGCTTAGCTTTTGCCCCGCCGTTTTCAATCACATCAAGCGCTGTTTTTATGCCAGCATCTAGACTTTTTTCCAACCCCGCTGCATAAATGGCAGCACCTGCATTCATTGCAACGATGTCACGTGCAGGACCAGGTTCATTATTAAAAACTTCACGAATCACTTGTAAACTTTGTTCAGAACCATCAACTGCTAGCATTGATATATCCGTGCGATCAAAACCGTATTCTTCTGGTGTTATGAAATAATCTCGCACTTCCCCGTCTTTCAACTCAGCAATATGCGTTGAAGCACCTATACTAATTTCATCCATCCCGTCTTCTGAGTGCACAACCAATACATGGTCACTACCCAACTTTTTCAACACATTGGCTAATGGCTCTACCATCGCATCACTAAATACACCCAGAACCTGATTAGGCGCACCTGCTGGATTAGTTAAAGGACCCAATACATTGAATATAGTCCTTACGCCCATCTCACGACGCGGCCCAATAGCATGCTTCATCGCACCATGATGTTTTGGTGCAAACATAAATCCGACACCTATTTCATTCACACATTTAGCAACTTGGTCAGGGTTTAACTCAAGATTAACACCTGCTGTTTCCAGTACATCTGCACTACCCGATTTGCTGGTAATTGAACGATTCCCATGTTTGGCAACTTTACCGCCTGCTGCGGCAACCACAAAAGCACTCGCCGTTGAAATATTAAATGTACTCGATGCATCTCCACCTGTACCACAAGTATCAACCAGGTGAGGGCCACTAATGTCCACCTTGGCTGCTAACTCACGCATAACATGAGCGGCGGCAGCAATTTCATCAATGGTTTCGCCTTTCATGCGCAAACCTATCAAAAAACCCCCAATTTGAGACTGAGTTGCTTCACCTGTCATAATCAAACGCATAACAGCAGTCATTTCTGTATCCGATAAATTTTTATTTTCAGTGACTGCTTTTATTGCGGATTGCATATCCATTTTTTCTTCCTCATGCATCGTGGAGATTGCAAAAAATCAGAGATAATTCGTAAGATTATTTCTCTGCCTCTCTGTGTTTATCTTGTATCCAAAAAATTCTTAAGCATGTCATGACCATGCTCTGTCAAAATGGACTCGGGATGAAATTGAACTCCCTCAATCATCAGTTCTTTATGTCGAACACCCATAATCTCATCAATGCTTCCATCATCATTCTCAGTCCATGCAGTTATTTCAAGACAATCAGGTAGGCTGGATTTTTCTATAACCAATGAATGATAACGAGTAGCTTCAAACGGATTATTCAACCCTTTAAACACACCTTGATCAGCATGATGAATCATTGAGGTTTTACCATGCATAATTTCGCGTGCATGAATAATTTTTCCACCGAATGCCTGCCCTATACTTTGATGACCAAGGCACACACCCAATAATGGAATTTTACCTGCAAAATATTTTATTGCCTCAACCGATACACCTGCTTCATTGGGCGTGCATGGACCTGGAGATATAACAATATGCTCGGGTTGCAAAGACTCCATTTCCTGTACTGTAATTTGATCGTTTCTGTGCACACGAACATCCGCACCTAACTCACCAAAATATTGAACCAGGTTATAGGTAAAGGAATCATAGTTGTCGATCATTAGTAACATTGTGTCTACCTTATTTATGCACTGTATCCAAGCCGGCTTCAGCTTCCGCCACCGCTTTAAATACCGCTCTACCTTTATTCATGGTTTCCTTCCACTCATAAGCCGGAACAGAATCAGCAACAATGCCTGCGCCTGCCTGGATATTCAGCACACCGTCCTTAATAACTGCTGTGCGAATAGCGATAGCCGTATCCATATTACCATTCCAGGATAAGTAACCTACCGCACCTGCATATACTCCTCTTTTTATCGGCTCAAGCTCATCTATAATTTCCATGGCACGAATCTTTGGTGCACCCGAAACCGTGCCAGCAGGAAAAGTGGCTCTGATAACATCCATCGCTGTCATTTTATCTTTTAACTTACCGATAACATTAGAAACAATATGCATGACATGTGAATAACGCTCAATGATCATATTCTCAGTCAGTTTAACACTACCGATTTCGCTCACTCTCCCTGCATCGTTACGACCAAGATCTATCAACATCAAATGCTCAGCACGCTCTTTCGGGTCGGCCAGCAATTCTTCTTCCCATGCCTTATCCGCTTCTTCAGACTCTCCACGAGGTCGCGTTCCCGCAATAGGTCTTACTGTGACTTCATTGTCTTCAAGTCTCGTCAAAATTTCTGGTGATGAGCCAACAATATGAAAATCATCTAAATCAAGATAATACATGTATGGCGATGGGTTCAAGCTGCGAAGTGAACGATATAAATTTAACGGTGGCGCCTGAAAAGGCACAGACATTCGCTGAGATAAAACCACTTGCATCACATCACCTTCAACGATGTATTCTTTGGCTTTCTCTACTGCTAATTCAAAACCTTCTTTGGTAAAACCGGATACAAAATCTTCTTCTTTGACTGTTCTTGAATGACTGCTGACCGAATAAGATGGCACTGCATCACGCAATCGCTGAACTAATTCAGATAATTTTGTCTGAGCGTGTTCAAGTGCATTGTTATCAGCCGGGTTGGCATGAACAATGACATATAATTTGCCGGCTAAATTATCAAACACAATAATTTCATCAGAAACCATTAATAAGATATCGGGTGTTTCAATTGTTTCTGGGTTAGGGCATTCACGCAATTTGGGTTCAATATAACGAATCGTGTCATATCCGAAATAACCTACCAAACCACCGTTAAATCGCGGCAAATTTTCTACCTCAGCAACTTTATACTGCTTTTGATAAGCTTCAATCCATTCAAGTGGGTCATCGACTTGATGCCGCTCAACTACCTGACCGTCTTCACTAACAGTCACTTCAAAAGCATTAACTTTTACGACTGTTCGACAAGGCAATCCAATAATAGAAAAACGACCCCATTTTTCGCCACCCTGTACAGATTCAAATAGATAGGAGTATGGCCCTTCAGCCAATTTCAGATAGGTGCTTAACGGAGTATCGAGGTCAGCAAGTACTTCACGCATAACCGGTATGCGGTTATAACCTTGTCCTGCCAATTTTGAAAAAAGTTCTGCGTTCATTATTATTACGTCCGGTACAAAAGAATAAAGGAAAATCTAATCAGAAGCACGCTTTAATACGTGCACAAATCCGCTTCACCAACGTGAGTTAGTGTGATTTTTCCTTAATTTCAACCCATTTGTAATAACCATATTTACACATCCAGAAGTGATGGCAGCTCTGCCATACTATCAATGACGGCATCCGGGTTCGATTCCCGAATATCAACACCATGATTATATCCATACGTCATGCATATAATCTGAAAACCTGCGGCTCTGGCTGCTTTCACATCACTGACCGAGTCACCCAACATTAACGCATTTTCAGGCTTGACGCCAAAAAAATCTGCGCCATGAAGCAAAGGCATCGGATCTGGCTTCTTCTTTGCCAGCGTATCGCCACTTATGACAATTGCAAAATCATCAAATATACCCAGCTCTTGTAATAGCGGCTCAGTAAAACAAGCCGCCTTGTTTGTCACGCAACCTAGCTTAAACCCTTTTTGCTTTAGATAGACCAAGCCTTCAGTTACACCCGGATACAAACAGCTGCGTTTGCAGGTATTCTCAGCATAAAGTTCGAGGAAAATCGGGTAAGCTTTTTCAAACAAGGCATCATCTGGCTCACCGTCAAGCTGCCCGACAAGTGCACGTCGAGTCAAACGCTCAACACCATTACCTACCCATTCACGGACTTTGCTTTCTCCATGTACAGGCATACCCAGTTGCTTCATCATTTCATCGACGCAGTAAGCTAGATCAGGAACACTATCTACCAGTGTTCCATCCACATCGATCAATACCATTTCAGGCGTTTTAATACTCACAAGTAAACAAACTCTTAACTACCTGCTTTTGCCAGCTCGTCACGCATGGCGCCAACCACTGTATTATAGATATTGGCATCATTTTCGTTTTTAGCACCGAAAATGGCTGAACCCGCAACAAACATATCAGCCCCGGCTTCCTTGATTTCACGAATATTATCCACCTTGACACCGCCATCAATCTCCAGACGAATATCACGCTCACTGGCATCGATGATCTTGCGCGCTTCACGTAATTTATTCAGTGTTTCAGGAATAAAGCTTTGACCACCAAAACCGGGGTTAACCGACATTAGCAAAACCACGTCAATTTTATCAATGACATGCTTTAAAACATCGAGTGGAGTCGCCGGGTTAAATACTAAACCTGCTTTACAGCCACCTTCACGGATCATTTGCAATGTGCGGTCAATATGCTCAGATGCTTCCGGGTGAAAAGTAATATAACTTGCACCTGCATCAATAAAATCCGGAATAATACGATCAACAGGCTTAACCATTAGATGCACATCAATTTCAGCTGTGACACCATGTTTACGTAATGCATCACATACCAGGGGACCAATGGTCAAATTAGGGACATAGTGATTATCCATGACATCGAAGTGCACGACATCAGCGCCTGCTGCCAGTACGTTATCCACTTCTTCACCTAAACGTGCAAAATCGGCTGAAAGAATCGATGGTGCGATCAAATTATCTGTTGCCATGTTGAAACCTCGCTCAAATTATCCTGATATTGTTATAGTCCCGACAAATACGGGATAGCGAACTTTACATGAAATCGTTTGATTTTGCAGCTTTGAAACACAATTAGCCCACTTTTCCGACTCAGAATAACCTTATTTATTTATTGAAAATAAATATTTTTTCATAAAAAATCAGGTTGTTACAAATAAATATCAGCTGAACCCTCACCTATTCCTAGGAACACTTTTGATTTCACCGCAATATCCTCTATGATTCCTTTAATCGATACAATATAGATAAATCATGATCAAACAACGCAGACGACAAGCAACATACTATATATATGCACTCATCACTTCAGTGCTAATGATTAATTTGTGTTACGCCGAAGATCCGTCGGACTGGTCTTCACAAATGAGCTTGCTCAACTCATCATCAAAGCTGGAAAAATTAGATGCTGCAGGGGAGTCCTTCTTTGGTGTCTTAAATGAAGAAACCACATCGACATCAAAAGGTCATATGTTAATTCTCCATGGGCATCATCAACACCCGGATTGGGCTGACGTGATCAGACCCATCAGAACATTATTACCTAAACACGGCTGGGCAACCTTAGCAATCGAAATGCCACTAGCAGGAAAAGAAGCACGCGAAAAAGATTATATCGCACTAAAAGACAAATCGACGGCTCGTATTCTTGCAGCTCAGACGCTCCTGCAGAGTAAGGGAAGCAAAAATATCATCGTGATAGCTTATGGCCTGGGTGCACGCATGGCAGTTGATTGGCTAAGTAAAACACCACAATCTCCTGTAACAGCTTTGATCATCATAAGCATGGGAGACGGCATGAAAGATGGCGGACTTGATAGCAATACTGATCTTTTGAAAGTCAATATTCCAATTTTGGACATATATGCCGAAAATGATGAATCATACGTATTAAAAGCTGCAAAAGATCGTACTAAACAACGATCAAGCATCAAAAATTATCGACAACTGGAAATCCTTGCCACCGACCAGTTTTATAGTCACCATGAAGATGAGATCATCAAACGAATTAGGGGCTGGCTTAACGTTACTTACAAAACAAAACAAAACAATAACAGGAAATAAATATGACAACATCGATCGCAATTGCTCTACACATACTATCAGCCACCATTTGGGTGGGTGGCATGTTCTTCGCCTATATGGCACTACGTCCAGTTGCTGCCAGTCAACTGGAACCACCTGTCCGCCTTACTCTATGGGCTGGCGTTTTTGCAAAATTCTTCCCATGGGTCTGGATCAGTATCATTATTTTATTCACTACGGGTTACTGGCTAATTTTTAATGTCTATAACAGTATGGGCGCAACACCTTTATATGTTCATATAATGCTAAGTTTAGGCATTGTTATGACATTGATCTTTATGCATGTATTTTTTGCACCCTACCGTCGACTAAAACAAGCCATTGCCGCAAGCGATTGGCCTACTGGTGGAAGTAAACTTGCCCAAATTAGAATATTGGTTGGTGTAAATACACTAATAGGATTAAGTGTGGTTGCTATTGCTGCTGGCGGGCGGTTTATAGGGTAACAGAATAAACCCCTTAAACTTATTTATTTTAGTGACTCCTAGGTCAAAGTAACTATCCAGTTAGATACTTTATTCGAGCTTGAAGCTCATTCGACTGCTCGAGTTAAAATATCGGATCGGCTCAGTGTTCACGCTTGTTAACGTTCTTTTAAGAACGGTCGTTAATCGAACTACTGAGCCGGTAACTTAGTTGGGATAGGTTACGGGCTTCACCATACATTAATTAGGTTGTGAATTGGGATGATTGAGCCATACAAGTCGTTTAACTACTCAGGTTTTTCAAGCCTACCGGACTCTCAAAAGCGGCGCTCTCGCTTGCTTTTTCGAGCCCGTTAACTCAATCGTTATGTGTAATAAATAATCAAATGAAACTATTATTATTTAAATCAAGTAATATTGAGGAAATTAAACAACTATTCACAAAAGTATTTTCAGATGCAGAAGGACAGTCAGAAGGCGAGTTAATAGGAAGCTTAACTTATCACATCATGACTGACACTGATCCTCACGACCTTTATGGATTTGTAGCAGTTGAAAATAAACAAATCATCGGCAGTATTTTTTTCACAAGATTAACTTTTCAAAATAGTATTAATGCTTTTCTCCTATCTCCTGTGGCCACACATACAAGCCACCAAGGAAAAGGCATTGGACAAAAGCTAATTAGCTTTGGTATTGACCATTTAAAGAAAAATAAAGTAAGCATAGTGTTTACATATGGCGACCCTAATTTTTACTCGAAAGTAGGTTTTAACCAAATTACCGAAAAAACGGCAAAAGCCCCTTTCAAACTGTCTCAGCCAGAAGGGTGGCTTGCACAATCATTGGTTAGTGATGAAATTAAACCTATTGCTGGTAATTCATCTTGCGTAGAAGCATTTAACAACCCTGAGATTTGGTAAGAGATCTTTTAAAGGCAACAATACGTAACAAATCGTTCAAGCGTGGCCTCCGCTTCGCTAGTCGTTAATGTCCACTATAGAGAGCATCCGTAGTTTAAAAAAATGCCTAAATGACCACTTTGGGATATAACTACCTTCATTAATTAATATTTTCATTGCGACCCTTTGCGTACTCTGCGATTTCTGCCTTACTAGTATTCAATTGATAAAAACTAACGCATACCACGCGCTTTTTTAACATCATCATAAGCAGACTTAATTTCTTGCGTTTTTTCCTTAGCCATCGTCATCATTTCTTCTGGCAAGCCTTTTGATGCCAATTTATCAGGGTGATGTTGATTCATGAGGCGACGATAAGCTTTTTTCACCTCAGCATCACTAGCTGATTTATCAATACCTAATACGGCATAGGCATCTTTAATAGAGGGTTTGTATGTCCCTTGAGAACCCCCTGCATAATGCTGCTGACCCTGAACCATTCCAATCAGTTGATCAAAAGCATGGCGTGGAAAATGCAATAAATCACTAATCTGGTATAACAATTTTTTCTCTTGCGGGTGCAACACTCCATCTGCCATTGCAGTTGCGATCATGATCTCTAGAAACATTTGAATCAGATTGGTTCGACGTGCACATTCTTGACGAAATTGTTTAATAACACCTTCAAATGGATAATCAGGTTGCTTACCTTCATTAAATAACAACATGGCTGCTTTTTTTTGTTCTGGCGAAAGCTGCATTTGATCCATGATCTGACGAGCAACCTGAAGCTCATGTTGTGAAACATGACCATCTGCTTTAGCCATATAGCCCATAATTGAAAATGCAGTTGTAAAAAACGCCGTTTGTACTCGCTCAGTCGCGCCGACGCCCAACGTTTCATCTTCCATGACACCTGTAAAACCATTATCAAACTGATGACCAAATGCTGCGCCCAATACTGCACCTAATGGCCCACCCAACATAAAACCAAATGCACCACCTGCTAACTTTCCCCACCAGCTCATTAATTTTTCCTCGCCATCCAGAACCACCAAACAATTAAGCCTATTAATACAATACCCGCTATATTAACGAACAACGTCATATCATTAATACCCTTTATTTTTTGATACTCAAAATTTAAAAAATCGCAACCGATTCGCGTTACTAACAACAGTGACCGATGACATTGCCATAGCAGCACCTGCGATCATCGGGTTGAGTAACGGGCCACCAAATGGATACAAAATACCAGCAGCGATCGGAATACCTATAATATTATAGATGAACGCGCCAAATAAATTTTGTTTTATATTGCGGATTGTCGCATTTGAAATAGCAATTGCACTAGCCACACCCTTTAAAGAGCTACGCATTAATGTAATATCTGCACTTTCTATCGCTACATCAGTTCCACTTCCAATAGCAAAACCCACATCGGCTTGTGCTAAAGCAGGCGCATCATTAATGCCATCGCCTACCATTGCTACTACATATCCTTGTTGTTGTAATTCTGTAATCTTTTGACGTTTATCTTGTGGTAAAACTTCGGCCAGTACCTCATCAACATTCACTTGTAATGCGACAGCTTCTGCTGTGACTTTTTGATCGCCGGTTAACATAATGACTTTTAGTCCCTGGTTATGTAGCTCTGCAATAGCCGATACTGAATCATCTTTAATAGGATCAGCCACAGAAATCAAACCTGCAATTTTTAATTCAACTATCAAGTACATAGTTGTTTGACCCTTAGTTGAAAGCACTAATGCCTGCTCCTCCCATTGACCGGCTTCAACATCTAGCGAATTAACTAAGGCAATATTTCCAAAAGCAATGGATTTACCTGCTACCCTTCCTTCTATTCCCTTTCCTGAAACTGCATTAAAGTTATCTACTGCCAACCATTCCAATTGACGTTTTTTAGTCTCTGTCAAAATGGCATCTGCTAGCGGATGTTCTGATGCCGACTCTAGGCTAGCCGTTAATTGCAAAATGTCATTCTCTGTAAAGCCATCAGCGACAATAATATCCATCACAACAGGCTTACCTTCTGTAACCGTACCGGTTTTATCTAAAACAACGGCAGTCACATTCACTGATTGTTGCAGGGCATTTCCGTTACGAATCAATATTCCGGCTTCTGCAGCTTTACCCACACCAACCATAATAGAAATAGGGGTAGCTAAACCCAATGCGCAAGGACAAGCAATAACTAAGACGGTCATGGTCGTTTCAAACACATAACCCATCCCTGGACCAAAGTTATACCAAACCAGAAATGTCATAATAGCAATGATCATGACTATAGGAACAAAAACAGCAGCCACTTTATCAGCAAGACGCCCAATGGCCGGTTTACTATTCTGTGCCTGTCTCACCATCTCAATGATTTGCGCCAACATGGTTTCGCCGCCAATCTTTTGCGCTTGATATAATAACGTTCCGGTTTTATTGATACTGCCCGCAACCACACTATCACCCAACACCTTTTCTATTGGCAGAGATTCACCGGTTAACATTGATTCATCTATACTCGAATGTCCCTCAATGACAATACCGTCAACGGCAATCTTTTCTCCGGGACGTACGCGCAAAGTTTCCTGCAAACCAATATCAGATATCGGCACGTCGATTTCTTTACCCTCACGAATAACGCGTGCTGTTTTAGGCTGCAGCCCTATCAAACGTTGAATGGCTTCTGAGGTTTTGCCCCGCGCGCGCATTTCTAATGCTGAGCCAAAGTTAATTAAAGCAATAATGATGCAGGCAGCTTCAAAGTAAGCATGTTTTGCTAATGTAGGAGCTATATCGGGAAATAATACTACCAGCATTGAATACAGCCAGGCCGAGCCTGTACCCATTGCAATTAAGGTATCCATGTTTGCATTATGATTACGAAATGCCGTCCATGCACCCTTAAAGAAATGACCGCCTGAATAATACAGCACTACAAATGTAGCCAAGCCAATAACAAACCAAAACACCCTTAAGGCAAACGTTTCCATGCCTGGCATATAACCCAGAACACTGCTCAGCAATAAGGGGAAACCAACTAACCCTGCAACAAAAAACTTCCTTAGTAATTTCTTATAATGAGCAAACTCTTCCAGTTGCTTATTTTCTTCGTCTTGTTCATCAAACATTTCACTTGCGTCATAGCCGGCATCTTTAACAGCCTTGATTAAATCTTCCGCTTTTACCTCACCGCTAACGTCAGCGACATGTTCTGCAAAATTAACGGCTGCCTCACTTACACCGCTAACAGACAGTAACGCATTTTCTACTGACCCAACACAACCGGCACAGCTCATACCCGCGATAGATAATCGAATAGTTTGTTTTTCTGTCATGCCAATCCCGGTCTTCTGTTATATGCTTGATATTGTGCTGATTTGGCAATTATATAAGACTTCACGTGCACCCACTCGAAGAAAACGATAATCTATACCCCATGAAAGCTAGTATACCCAATCAGACCGTTGCCTTACGTTTATGTTTCATTTTCTCATTAATGCTGTCACCAATAACCATTATGGCAGCCTGGCATCAGGACCAACAAGCCATCATGGGTACATTGATCAGAGTGGAACTTTGGCATGATGACACTAAAATTGCCAAGCATCTCATCAGTAAGGTTATGGACGAGATGCACCGCGTTGACCAATTAATGTCCTCATATAAAGATGACAGTGAGTTATCCCGCATCAATCAACTGGCTAGCAAACAACCCGTTAAAATAAATATTGAATTGTTTAACTTAATTAAACAATCCTTGCAGTTTTCTGAACTCACATCAGGCGCCTTTGATATCACCTATGCGAGCATTGGTCGATATTATGATTATCGCAAAAAACAACACCCTTCTGCATCAGTAATTAATAAAAATATCAATAAAATCAATTACAAGCACATTACCCTCAATAAAAAAGACCAAACCATAAAGTTCGCCATGGATAGGGTTTACATCGATCTTGGTGGTATAGCAAAAGGCCATGCAGTTGATCGATCATTTGAAATTCTCAAAAAATCTGGCGTTCAACATGCGATCATTACTGCAGGTGGGGACAGCCGAATCCTGGGGGATAAGCGTGGACGCCCCTGGGTATTAGGTATACGTGACCCAAGAAAAGCGCGCCATGTTATGGGAACACTGCCATTATCAGATGCAGCTCTTTCAACATCGGGTGATTATGAACGCTATTTTGTTAAGGATGGCGAGCACTTTCATCACATCCTAAACCCCTCTACGGGCAAGTCTGCAAAGTCATTACGCAGCGTTACTGTTATCGGTCAAGACACCACAACTACAGATGCACTTTCAACCAGTATTTTTATTCTTGGCAAAGAAAAAGGCCTAAAATTGATCAATCAATTGAAAAACATTGAAGCGGTATTAATTGACCAGCAAAACAAACTTATTTTTTCCTCTGGCCTATTAACTAAAGACACTAAAAAATAATAATAAAATCCATATAAATCATATAATTAATATAAAAAACCAGTAAAAATAGCCTCAATCCTTCAAAATCTGATAAAAATGCTGAATTCAAGCTATTTTTTACAGAACTGTGATTCAAACAACAGTTTTTCTTTTGCAAGTCGACAACAATAAACAATAGAAAAACAAATAGATGCATATCATTCCTAATGCGTTTATTATCATAATAAATAACCGTTTGAATTTGATCATGAAAACAGTTGATAGTCGCGACACAGGGAGTATCCACGTGAATAAATTAATGAGTTTGGCCATTGCACTGCTAATATCTTTTTCAGTGCACGCTGCTGATCCTCTCAATAAAACTACGACAGCACCCAAGCCTGACATGAGGGGCCTGGATGATAAAGTCCAAAATCTGAAAAAAGAAGTTCTCGGGTTAAATCGTGATTTATTTGTGCTCGAAGAAGAATTACTATTTCCCGCCACATCCCAGGTTGCCGTTTTTTTATCGGTTGACGTTGGTGAGTTTTTTAAACTCGATTCCGTTCAATTAAAAATAAACAACAAAAACGTCACCAACTACCTGTACACAGAGCGCGAGATTGACGCATTACATCGTGGCGGTGTGCAACGATTATTTGTTGGCAACTTAAAAGTTGGCAAACATGAGCTTATCGCAAGTTTTGTCGGTATTGGGCCACGTGGTCGCGAATACAAACGCGGTTCTACCATGATTTTTGAAAAGAAAACTGACGCTAAATACCTGGAATTACAAATCATAGATTCAGAAGCCAGACATCAGCCGGAATTCAAAGTTAAGGAATGGGAATAATCAGGAAACTCCCGGTATGAAGTTATTGCTTTCAGCCAGTATGACAGTCTGCATAATGATGGGTGCCTTATTTAACGCTCCCAATGCATATTCAGCCACGCCTGAAAAAATTATCTGGAATGCATTACGTGATCTGGATTTCGGCAATACCCTGTACTACTTTTTTCAGCGTCAATATTTTACTGCCATTATCCAACTGACAGTTGCACAACAAAAAAATACCGTCCCCCATCATAAACAAGAAGCCGAGTTATTACTTGGGGGCATGTACCTATCATTTGGTATGCATAAAAAATCTGCTGAGATTTTTGAACAATTAATTGATGTCAACGTGCCGCTTCGCATTCGTAACAAAGCCTGGTTTTATCTGGCAAAAATACGTTACCAACGCAATCTATATCCGGAAGCTGAACAGGCAATAAAACACATTGAAGGCGCATTAACCGACCGAGACGATGAAAAACGTTTGCTCTTTGCCAATATTCTTATGGCTCAACAACGTTATCAGGATGCAGATGCTTACCTGCAAGAATCAAAAGATCAGTCTATTTGGTCGTTTTATATACGTTACAACCTTGCCGTTTCAATGATCAAACAGGGTTACACTGAACGTGGTCACGAAATTCTGACTTTAATCGGTCAATTTAAAACACACGACAAAGAATTATTAGCCATTCGAGATCAAGCCAATCTTGCTTTGGGTTATTCCTTTATCCAGCAAGAAAAACCTGACTCAGCTATTACATTCTTACGAAAGGTTCGTCTAAATGGCCATGTATCTAACAAAGCTTTATTAGGGCTTGGGTGGGCTTATGACCAGAAAAAAGAATATAAAAAAGCACTGGCTCCCTGGTTAGAGCTTAATAAACGCAACGTACTTGATTCTGCCGTACAGGAATCATTTCTGGCTACTGCCTATGCCCTAGGAAAACTTAACAAAGATGCACTCGCACTAAAACATTATACCGCCACTATCGAAATCTATGAGGGTGAAATTCGGCGTCTGGAAGACACTATCATCAATATTGGTGGCGGTGATTTTATTCGTCAAATCATGGATAACCAAACACAAAATGAAATGGGCTGGTTTTGGGAAATGGAAAAAGCACCAAAAGCCACTGAAAGCCACTACCTAATCAATTTATTGGCGAGTCATACCTTCCAGGAATCATTAAAAAATTATCGCGATCTTAAGTTAATGCAAAGCAATCTGAAGACATGGTCTCACAACATGGGTGTTTACAACACGATACTGGAAACAAGACGACTTGCTTATCAGGAGCGTTTACCGGTTATACAAAAAAACACCACGCTAATTAAAAGTGGCGACTTGCATCAGCAAAGAGATCATATACTCAATGAATACAATCGTATAGTACTTACAGACGACTTACTCGCACTGGCAAATAGTAAAGAAAAACAGCACCTAAAAAAACTCGAACGAGTTCAAAGTCGAATCGACAAACTATCATTACAACGTAACCTTGATAAAGCCAAAGAGAAACACCGTCTCGCTTTAGGTGTTATTAAATGGGATATAGCCAGCCAATATGGACCACGCACTTGGACCATAAGAAAAGGCATCGCTGAACTTGATAAAGCGCTAACAAAAAACGATCAACGTGCAGAATCGATACAGGCTGCAGAGAAAAAAGCCCCTTTGAGCTATGAGGGTTATGGCGATCGAATACAATCATATGCTACCAAAACACAAACGCTACTTGATAACTCAACAAATACATTGAATGAACAAGAAGAACTGCTAAAAGCGCTAGCCGTCTATGAGCTACGTAAACAACAAGACAGAATTAGTTCTTATCTGACTCATGCACAGTTTTCAGTCGCACAGATACAGGATAGAGCCTCTCATGATAAAAAACAGGATAAACAGCCATGATAAAATGGCCTACCATACTCCTGGTCTCTACTGTTTTGTTATCAGGTTGCAGCTTGATCTTCAAAGACAAACAAAAAGCTAAACCTGTCATCACAATTGCATCAATAGAAGAGAAACCCATTTCTATTGAATCAGGTGGTGACCTGGATACATCACGAGAACAAGCTATAACCAGCTACAGGAAATTCCTCAATAGCGCCCAACAAAACCGTTATCATGCAGAAGCCATGCGTCGTATTGCTGACCTCGAACTGGAGTCACTTGAAGAACGTGCAGCAAACTACACTGGCGCCCAAGGTGAACAGTCAACGCGACCAGCTGATTATGAAAAAGTTGTCGCGCTTTACAAATCCATGCTTAAAAATCATCCTGACTACCCGAATAACGACGGCGTCTTATATCAACTTGCAAAAGTTTATGAGCAAAGCGGTGAGATTGAAAATGCACTTAGTGTGTTTGACCAGCTGATTAAACAATATCCACGCTCGTCATTTTATACCGAGGTACAATTCCGGCGTGGTGAGATCCTGTTTGTATTACGCCGTTACAAAGAATCTACCAAAGCTTATATCGCCGTAATTAATGATAAATCAGACACCCCTTTCTTTGAACGTGCGGTATATAAATTAGGTTGGTCTAACTTTAAACGCGGCCGTTTTGAAGAAGCATTACACTCCTTTTTCAGAATACTTGATATAAAATTCAGCGATCCCGAAACAAGTGAAATACAAGAAAATATAATTCGAATCTCTCGTGGTGAAAAAGAATTATTACAAGATAGCTTTCGAGTAATTAGTTTAAGCTTTGCTTACCTGGATGGACCTCGAAGTGTCGACGACTACTTCAAAAAGAATAAAAAACGCCCATATGGATACCGTGTATACCGTCACTTGGGTAATTTATATATGAAACAAGAACGTATTCGGGACGCTGCTGATACGTACAATGCTTTTGTGCGCGGCCAACCTGACCATCATATGGCGCCAGATTTTCAAACTGATGTTATCAACGCCTACAAAAAAGGTGGCTTCCTTAATTTAACACTAAAAGCCAAGGAAGAGTTTGCAGATCGTTATAATAAAAACAGTCGCTTCTGGAAGATACAATCAGAAGAAGATCGAGCTCGTATTGCTAAATTATTAAAAGTACATCTTGAAGATCTTGCTAAACATTACCATGCGCAATCGCAAAAATTAAAACAAATAAAGCTGTATCGACATGCCGCCAAATGGTACCGCATGTATGTAGACTCTTTTCCAGAAGACAGCAAAACACCTTTAATGAACTTTTTATTAGCCGAACTTTTGTTCGAGGCAAAAGACTATCTCACAGCAGCTAATGAATATGAAAAAACGGCCTATGATTATATAACACACCCTAAAAGTGCTGATGCCGGCTATGCCACACTATTAGCTTTACAGAAACATGAACAGACGCTAAACATTAATCAGCGCAATATTTTTCATGCCAGAACAATTGATAGTGGCATTCGTTTTGCCGACACATTCCCAAATAATAAAAATACACCCAATGTTTTAACATCTGCCGCTGAGGACTTGTACAAGGCAAAACAATTTGAACGTGCAGAGATTACTGCCAAACGTGTTATCAATATACAACCCCCTGCAAACAAGGCATTACGAAAAACAGCCTGGACCGTGTTAGCTCATACACAATTTGAAAACAAACAGTTTGCTCTGGCCGAACAGAGTTACATTGAAGTTTTAAAACTAGGCAACCGAAAAACCAAGCAATATGCCGACATTCATGAACGAATGATTGCCTCAGTTTATAAACAAGGCGAGCTTAACCGCGACAAAGGTAATCACCGCGAAGCTGTGAATCATTTTCTACGCATTGGGAAACTTGCACCACAATCTACAATTCGTCCTACATCGCAATATGATGCTGCAACCAGTCTTATTATTCTTAAGGATTGGCGTCAGTCAGCTTCTGTATTGGAAGACTTTAGGCGTCGCTACCCTAAACACCCACTTACGAAAACTATCGCTGATAAACTGGCTCTGATTTACTTAAGTAGTAAGCAGCATATTAAAGCGGCCTCTGAAATGGTACGCATTGCTAAAAGTAGCAAAGATACCAGCAAGGCTAGTGAAGCCCGTTGGCAGGCGGCCGAGTTATATGAAAAATCAGGCGCCCACTCAAAATCGATAGCAGCTTATATTAATTACTTTACTTTGCACCCCAAACCATTCGAACGCGCAATGGAGGCGCGCTATAAAGTTGCTGAGACTTACAAGCGCATAGGCAATCGAAAACAACACAAAAACTGGCTAGCAAAAATGGTTTCTGCTGATGCGCGAGCTGGCGCAAACCGAACTGCTCGCACACGTTATCTTGCTGTCAGTGCTGCTTATATATTAGCCAAGCCTGCCTATAATTCATTTAAGAATATACGTTTAACAACACCATTAAAACGTAGCCTGAAACGCAAAAAGAAAAGCATGAAAAAGGCACTTAAAGCCTATGAAAATATAGCCAAGTACAAAGTTTCTGAATATACAACGGCCGCTACTTATCAAATCGCTGAAATTTATCATCAATTCAGTAAAGATTTGATCAAGTCTCAACGCCCTCGTAAATTAAAAGCTGATGAACTTGAACAATATGAAATATTACTTGAAGAACAGGCTTTTCCTTTTGAAGAAAAAGCAATCAAGATACATGATACCAATGCTGCTAGAACGACTCAGGGCATTTATGATAAATGGGTCAAAAAGAGTTTTGATATCTTGATTAAACTACAACCCGTAAGATACTTAAAACCAGAACGCAGTGAGAGTACCAGTGATGCCATATACTAAACTATTATTACTCTCACTTGGTATTGCTCTATTCAATCTTGTAGGTTGCAGCAGTAAGTCAGTCGCGCCTGACGATATTTCACCAGGCGTAGTGACTGAAACTGATAAAAGTAAACCGACTGTAAAAAAACTGGATTCTAAAGCAAGTACTGCATTCCAGCGTGCATTAACAACACTACAGCAAGGAAACACTGAAGAAGCTTTAGTCTTATTCCAGGAAATGGCTTCAAATTACCCTGCATTGTCAGGCAGCCACACAAACATTGGCTTAATACACTTTAAAGCCAGTGATCTGGATCTTGCTGAGGCATCTTTCCAGCAAGCACTTAAGATCAAAGCAGATAACGCAGTAGCATATAATCACATTGGTATTATCTACCGTAAAAAAGGTCGTTTTACTGATGCAGAAAAACAATACTTGAAGGCGATTGAAATAAACCCTGATTATGCGAACGCTCATTTAAACCTAGGTATATTATATGACTTATACCTTAGAAAGTTAAATGTCGCTAAACAACATTATGAGAAATTCCAGTCTTTACAGGCTGAAGAAGATAAAACAGTCAAAAAATGGATACTCACCCTCAAGCGCAGGCTCAAGGTGTCGAAATAATGAAGACTATAATGAATAAAACAGCTAATATTTTTGCATCATTGATACTATTACTCAGTTTACTGGCGAGCCAAACACTGTATGCAGAGGATAGAGTCGATTTACAAGGTACATCTATTATAGGTAATCGTGAACTACCTAAAATATTGTATATCGCGCCCTGGAAAAAACCATTCATGAGTGAACTGGGGCGACCTGTAAATTCTTTAATTAATGAAGTTCTATCACCATTAGAACGAGATGTCATGACACGAACAATTCGTTATCATGATCAATTATCAGAACAACAAAAACAGGCTAAAGTTAAAAAATAATAAATGGTATTTTTGTTACCCCGTTATCAGAATACCAAGTTGAAACTTTCTACAATAAATGATTAATATTAAAGTCGGGTCAACTATCCGATTAAAGCAAGGAGATCGTTATGGACACCTACAATGCAATTGTCAGTTTCTTTCAAAATGGTGGTATTTTTATGTACCCCATAATGATCGTATTTGCGCTAGGTATTGCAATCGCAATTGAGCGTTATGTTTACCTGACATTGGCAAAAACAGGTAATAAAAAGCTTTGGAAACAAATCATCCCCCTGATTAAAACAGGCCGATTTGACCAGGCTAATGAAATTATCAATAAATCAAAGTCAGCCATCTGTAAAATCCTGTCATATGGCATGGACCGCATCAAAGTTGCACGACGTCGCGATGATCTAGAGACAGCTCTAGAAGAAGGTCTAATGGAAGTTATTCCAAGACTGGAAAAACGCACACACTATCTTGCTACATTAGCCAACATTGCTACATTGTTAGGCCTACTCGGAACTATCATGGGTCTGATCTCAGCCTTTACTGCCGTAGCAAAAGCTGATGCTGCAGATAAAGCCGATTTACTGTCATCCAGTATTTCGGTTGCCATGAACACGACAGCATTTGGACTGATGTCTGCTATCCCTCTACTATTAATATTCACGATACTGCAAACCAAGACAACTGACGTAGTCGATAGTCTTGAAATGGCGTCCGTGAAATTCATGAATGCAGTACAAGAAGTTAAAGTAAGGGCTGAAAAGGCAAAATGAACCGATTCAACCGTTACCGGGATAACACCCCCCCGGAACTGAACATTACTGCGTTTATGAACTTGATGGTTATTCTGGTTCCGTTTCTGCTCATCACAGCAGTGTTCTCTCGCATCACTATTCTTCAGTTAAATCTACCTGATGGAAGTAGTAGTGCTATACAAAATCTAACCAAAGAAATGAATATCGAAGTCATCGCACGTAAGGATTACATCGATATTGGTACACGCGAGGCCGGGCGCCTACGCTGCTTCAAAATAAAAGAAACCGGACATGATTACGAAGCCCTTTCCACATTTGTTCAGCAAATTAAATTGCGCGTGCCAGACAAGAAGAACATAACGCTTCTTTCTGAAACTGACACTTCTTATGACATCATCGTTCATCTAATGGACTCAGTTAGATCAGTCAAGCAAACACAAGGCTTATCTGTTGTTGATGCAGAACTATTCCCTAATATTGCCATTGGCGATGCTCCCCCTCTGAACGATAAACAGAAAAAAGCAGGATGCACACAATGAAGATGTCCCGACGCGCAAGACGCATGTCACGTCATCACAAGCGTAAAAAAGGCATTGTTGGTTTCAACATGGTTTCACTCATGGATATTTTTACAATCCTTGTTTTCTTCCTGCTGGTCAGTTCTTCTGATGTAGAGGAATTACAAAACAGTAAAGATATACGTCTACCAGAATCAAGCGCCGAATTAAAGCCTAAAGCAACACTGCTTATTTTGGTCAACAATAAACACATTGTTGTAAAAGGAAGAAAAATAGTAGCCGTACCCGACATCATGAGTACTGATGATCAAGTCATTCCATTGCTTCAACAAGAGTTACTTTATCAGGTAAACAAGTTCAAACAAACGAATCCCGGTGAAAAATTCACTGGTGAAATCACCATAATGGGTGACAGAAGAATACCTTATCTACTTTTAAAGAAGATCATGGTTACCTGTGCTAAAAGCAGCTACACCAAATTATCGCTCGCAGTGAATCAGTCCGGCCAGGATAAGGAAGAATCATGAACCTTGCTATGGAGAGAGCAATAGACTTACCCTGGTCTGATAAACATGAGGATACCAGTCGTTTCAGAAAGATATTACTGTTTGTCACCGTTATCACGCTGTTTTTTGCTGTTGTAATACCTAACCTAACGGTTGAAAAACCTGATCGTAAAAAAGCTGAAGAGATACCTCCCCGTTTTGCTAAATTAATTCTAGAGAAAAAAATACCACCGCCTCCACCGCCACCTAAAGTGGAAAAAAAGAAAGTTGAAAAGAAAAAAGTAACTAAGAAAAAGATCAAAAAGAAGGTCATTAAGAAAAAAATCAAGCAGCCCGATCCTGATCGCGCACGCAAAGTTGCTGAAAAATCTGGCCTACTTGCATTTACTGATGATCTCGCCGATTTACGTACCAGCGTTTCTGAAGAAGTGCTTAAAAATAGAAACTTGCAAAAAGGTGGCAACGAAGCCAAGAAAACTACGCGCTCTATTATTACTGCAAATGCTACTAAAGGCAGCGGCGGAATAAACACCTCACGCTTAAGCCGCGACACGGGTGGCAGCAATCTTGCTAGCCGTAGCGTTACTCAAGTAAAAAGCAAGCTGAAAGGCACCAGCGGAAATGTTAAAAGAACAGGTGGCAGCCGTAAAGCTGGCCGCTCTATCGAGGAATTACAACTGGTGTTCGATAAAAATAAAGGGGCTATCTATGCTATCTACAACCGTGCACTACGTAGCGACCCTACCCTTGAAGGCAAGGTAGTTATGGAGCTTACTATCGCACCATCAGGAAAGGTGACCAAGTGCCGTGTGGTTTCTAGCGAGCTAAACAACAGCAAGCTTGAACGTAAATTAATATCCCGCATCAAGCTATTCCGTTTCGGCGCCAAAAATGTCGATATTATGGTAACGACTTACCCCATCGTCTTCCTACCATCCTAATTTAATGATGCGTATCTGATTTATTTAAACTATTCTTGATTCAGGGTATGACAACAACTGGACTCTAATCATGAAGAATAAAAGCCTTTTTTCATTTAGCCCCTTATTCAACCCATTTTATCTTTTTGATAAAATAAGCAATGCTTTTACTCATTCTCAACGTATCAACCTGTCTGATAAAACTCTCGATATTTCATGGACCAACCGAGCCGAACTTCAATTACAACAAAGCCAATCCAAACTCACAGTTGAGATGCAATTGTATTTTTCCTGTGTTGTTAAAAAACGGGTAATTTTCTTTTCATACAATCAAGATTTTGAAACCACCTATGTTAATGATGATATGCAAATTGCCTTTCATACTGTAGAAGCATCATCGTGTGACCCGGTAGAATTTGCGAAGAACTATCCAGCCAAGCGCATACTTGATTCTGAAAACGCTCTCAAAATGCGCCCTAAAAAACTTGAAATTGATTTTAAGAATAAAAAATGGGTAGGCGAATTTACTGTCTAAATTTGTCTACAGAAAATTATAGGCATTAAAAAGGAGCTTTCGCTCCTTTTTACTAAATTATTATATTGAGAGTTAAAACCCGGTTAATGGATTAAATGCAATATAGGGATCTAGCGCTGCCGCTGAACTTCCTAAACCGCCGAATAATGCACCGTAATCACTCGTTCTATTCTGTAGCGCAAGGTAGTTCAAGATTACAGCCTCGGTTAACAAATTCACGTTATTAGCAACAGCACTTGAGCTAGTATCAACTGAAGCATCACTACGGAACCAACCTATCTGGTCACGTAACACTATAGGTCGAGCCAATGCATTTGGATCATAATAGATCATCATTGAAGCGGCTGTAGATGAATTATCACCTGTCCAGACACCTTTACCACGACCATCGGTTGAATTATCAATCATTCCATTACTTGCCAGAGAACCATCACTAAATACATACATTAGAAGTGGTGTGCGGTTAGCCGCCGCGTATTGCAGACAAGCACCCATACAACGTCCGGCACGCAGATCTCTGACTTCTCCATTTGCACGATTGCCTGTGTGGTAATCATACCCACCCATCGAGATAGTTCCCACACCAGCATGGCCATCAAGAACCATTTTCATAACAGAGGCAGTTTTACGAAACTCACGATCCCCATTAAATTCTGTTGATGTGAAAATACCTGTACCGGCGAAATTAGTATCGACTCCATCGACAATCCTGCCATCTAATGCCGGGTCAATCTGAACATTGGCAAAACGATCTGCAATATCAGCCGCTTTCAGGTAACCACAGCGTACCAAATCCTTAACAACAGCATCGGCGGTAATCTGGGTGTCGATTTGATTCAGTTTATTGTTGCTAATACGTGCAATGGATTCCATTACAGCAACAACATCATCTTTTTCACTCAGGATACCCGTTAAGTTCCCTGTATCAACCAGACCTGTCACATCAGAAGGCTGATCAACTTTCGTTGGACGTATTTCTGGGTCAATCATATTAGCCGGAGCCATAGAATTACCACCAGAGTCAGAATTACGTGAGCCAACTAGAGTAACAATCCCGCCATTAGCACCAGCTTTAGCTATGCCATACATAGGGTTATGAGGGTTATTGCCTGTATCGTTATCTGAACGCGCAGGAATTATGGCACCATTTACTTGTGCCCGTGCGGTCGCATCTGTGAATTTCTCAAGAATACCTCTCAAAAAAGCACTATCTGTATGAAACTGTAACCCTAAAGTCGTATCTGTAAAATCACCATTACTGGTGCCCGTTTGTGAGAAACCCGCAGGCTCTACTCCGCCTGGAATCATATCTCCTGGCAACCCTAATTTACTATAGCCGGCTGTTGTTAATAAATCTGATTGCGTATTAGTACCAACCAATACATTCGAGCCGGCGATGTTTGCACCACCCGCCAGATCGAAACAAATAACAGGTACTGGATTATTACCCGCACCACCCAAAGTACAACTATTACTAAGCGTCCCAGCCAGGGTTGTTAAATCAGGAGACAATGCTGCATGTGCAGCCTTGGGGTTAGCAAATAAATTCAGTACTGAACCACCCAGGGTAACACCCATTCCCGAGATCAAGCCTTGTCTCAAAAAATCACGTCGCGTCACTGGTAAAGGATGATCCGGATACAATAACGGAGCATCTGGATGCAGAGTTTCATATTTCTTTTTCATAATTATTTTCCCTTACTCTTTATTCACCAGGTTACTTAATGAATTAACATTGCCGCGCTTCCCAAAGCTGAAGCACACATTGCCTTGACTGTTGCTCGTGTTCTCGAATCGTCTTGCACACAAGCGGGGTTTCGAGGAGTCAAGTCAGAGCGTAAATTAGTCTGGCAACCATTATATAAACGATCAAATAAATTATTGGCATTAACAGTACTTGGACCAATCGTTTCAGCCTTGAATTGCGCTAGGCTAAGTGCGCTATTTAATGCTGTGCCACTACCTTGCAATCCAAGCATCTTGTCAAACAGGGCATTCACGATTAAGTTTTTCTCAGCCGAATCACCACCAGCTGTATTGAATGCCACATCAACGCCTGCGTTAAAGTTAAACCCACTGAAGTAGACACCACGCTTACTCGAGTCTTCCACTAATGCCTCACAGTAGGCGATTGATAACTGTGCGATACCCATCTGATGAGCGGATAAGAAACCATTCATGGCCTCAACTGCGGGTAATTGTTGCTTCAAATTAGTATAAAGATCAGAAACTCTTACTGTAACAGGATTACCACTACTATCGTTCACAGTTATCATTGCCGTGTAAGGGTCAACCGTAGTCATCTCTGCCATCGATGAATTTATTTTATCAAACGTGCGCACACCCATATCTGACACATCCGGTTTTGCAACCAACCCGGCTTCTGTCGCATCAACCAACACACCTGTTGCACCCGCTTCTGTATAGTCATGAGTCGATAATGCAATCAATCGTTCAAATGTTAGGAAGAATTCATCTCCTGCCGCACCCTTCTGACTTGGAATAACCGTACCCAATGTAGAGAGAGGAACCCCACCTTGAATATCATCAGTTGTTGATACAGTTACATCAATATTTCGGTATGACTGTCCTACGTTTGCTTCCTGACCATTAATGCCTATACGCATGCCACTAATACGCACATCGGCAGCTAATGCATCATTTGTAAGTCTGACGAAGACAGGGTTCGTAAACAGATAACCATAATTATCAAACTCACTCACTTCAAACATAATAAAGTCACTACATTGAGCTGGATCAGTATTACCTGGGCAAGTGTGGTCTCTCACACTGAATAGCATAAAGAACTTGGCTCCTACGCCCGCAGTAAAATTCTGCGTAATTTGCGTTTGGGTCATTGCTCTATTATGAATAGCAACCAGTCGTAACTTACCTGTCCATGGCTCTGAACGACCCTGGTTGTTACCCAAAACAAATGCAAAATCACTATCCCAGTTAACCAGAGTGCCTGCGCCAGATGTATCTTGTACTACACGGTTGCCATTAACGTAAATTTGCTTTCCATTCACAGGATCAACAGTAACCACAACATGTTGTAAAGTAGCTTGCAATGTTTCATTGCTGGTTGAAGTTGCGGGCTGACCATCACCTACCGTTGTATTACTACGATTGAGCATATCGTATTCATATAACGTCTGCCCCAAAGTGAAATTCCTATTAGTTCCTGTTCCCATATAACTAATAATATGAGCGGGACCTTCTTGCGTTACGTTACCAGGAACTACCCAGGCTTCAATGGAGTATTCACCGATGTCTTTAATTGAATTATAAAGCTTACGACTATTAACCACGCTGCCTTGCGCCTTACCTGAACCTTTAAATTCCAGACCATAACCACGTACCCAGGTCACTTCACCCGGAAGACCACTTAATGATAAGTTAAGCTCAGGCGATGCCCCACTCGTATCATAAGCTGTCGTGCCTGTCATGCGTTTAAATTCATATAATGCAATCGCATTATTTTGATATCGATCACCACCTGCAGCAACAATCGCATCACTTAATTTTAATGCCTTACTGAAGATTAGATCCGAAGCAATAGCAGTTGCTGTTAAATTCCCCGCAAATGCAGTTACTGCATCTTGTAATTCCTGTGCATCACTTGCACAGTCATTCGGAGTCCAACAATTATGTGACTCTTCTTTCAAACGAATCACAATTCGGGAGTCTTTTGGTGAGTCGAGATCAATTTTTTTCGACGCTTTTAATTCAGCATAAGCCACCGCGGGATCACTTTCAGCAAAAAATGGTGCCTGAGGCGTTCTTGAGGAACTCACATGACAGCCTGAACAATGTGTGTTCAATAAAGTATGCAAACTAGCTGCTGATGTAGGTAAAGTCGTGAAATTAGTGACGCCTACAGTGTCATTTGTTGGGTAATTTTTACTTGAACCAGGATCAGCTAATATCGCTGGTGCTGTTAATTGAATGGTTTTTGTAGAGCCTCCACCAGAAGCACCGACCCAGCCATCAATGTAGGCATTCATAATATCAGAGCAAACACTCCCTTCGGAAGCACCTAACCAGCAATTGTGATTCAGCGCTTTAGTTACCAAAAACGACTGATCTGTTTGCGCACGATCAACAAAAGGCGAGCTATTAGTAGCATTTAAACTGGCAGGAGGCGTTGCTGTTGACGTTGAGTCCATCAATGCATAATAAGCAAGATTAACATCATCGTTACGCGCAAAATAAGGAGCCTGAGCTGTAGTTGATGCTGGATCATGACAACTGCCGCAACGGGTATTGGAACGTAAATTCTCCCAAATAGCTGTCTGAAACTGTCGGATATCAGCATCTGCAGCAGCAGGGCCGGTATACGTTACAACTTGTTGTTGTTGGTTATTGGAGTTGCTTGTTGTGCCTGCACCACCTCCGCAACCGGAGAGCAAGACTGCGCCAGCCAGAAGAAAACCTAACCAATGTAAATAACATAGATTATCTGTTTTTAAGGATTGTTTGTTTTTAGCTAATTGCATTTTTATCATCCTAATTCTCCACAAGCCTCATTGGCTTCTGTATCTCTTTCTCAAATAGTTACGTTAAATATTCAACGTTATTGATAAGCCGTTCCGTCTTTGCAATATGATGCCGACTCAGCAAAAATTGATTTCATATTAACTACGCCCGTCCCGATTGACGTGACTATTTGATTGATCTTGGCTCGGTCTGCCTGACTATCCATTGGGTCACGTAAACAAACCGCTTTTAATACCTTCCTAACCTGACAACTGGTAAACGCTGTAGAATTGGCTAGTTCTGCGCCCATGGAACTTGCGCCTGTCCCGCTGGATTGCGCACCAAACCAACCAAACACAGCATTCGGGCCATTTCGCCAGTAATTCGTCCAGGAGTCATCTGTAGTAACATAGCCGTATTCAAAATTATTTGAGTTGATTAAATATTTTGGCTGCACATTGACCGAGTCATAAGTTAATTGACCCACATCAGCATTTCCACCTGAAGGATAAGTCCATTCGTAATGTGCATAAGCTTGTGCCAATGGATCCATGCCAGTGTGACATCCAATACATGAATTATTAAAAATACGACTATCACCACCTGGGCTACGAGAAACATCCTGTCTGATACGATCAGAAGGTCGGGTAATATCTTTCATTTGCTCCATATCGGAACACAAATGATTAATAAACGTAAATCGATACATCGCCCGGTTAGTGCCGTCAACAAAAAATGCTCTTGCAGCAGCACGTGTTGTCATGATACCTGCAGCAGGTATAGCTGTTCTGCCTGCTATTGAAGTTTGTGCCATGGGCGTTAATTCAGTTTTTAGGCTAACGCCAGTATTTTCCATTGCTTCGTAATGTAAATTATCACTATTGGAATATGGTGGAGTAGTTGTACCACCGACATAAATCAAGTCTGCTGAGAGCACTGTTCTAAAATCAACATCATCTCGAATCATGCCGATGACGGTTGCAGTATAATCATTAAGAGGAACAAAAGGTGATTGCGCTTCGTTTGTCCAAGGCGCTGCGAAATTTTTCAGTGTTGAATTATAAAAGGCATCATTCTCCATAGCGATGTAAGCCGCTTTGATTGCTCCAACATTGCTACTAGTAAGAGCACCCGCAATTGCATCACATGCAGTAGTATCGGTGCTCAAACATGATTCCATTGCATTCAAAACGCTAGCCGATGGTGGTATGCCTGCAATTCGATCATGAATACGTTTTGCTGTTTCTCTTGCTCCTGGCACCGGTGCTGCTTCTGACATTAATGGCAGCCCGGCCATACAACCAAGCGCAATTGTCAGTATCATCACTGTCTGAAACGGTTTCTTTGTACAACTTATTTTTTCAGTACTCATTTCATGTGTCCTTAATGATCCTGTTTGCTGTCATTATTATTTTTAATTCTGTTCAGCCAGAATAGTCAATTACATATTTAAATATTATGTCTAACCTTGAACAAGATTATCGTAGAAATTGAAAAAAAAACTTATGACCAAGTTCACATTATGGAGAAATAACACTGGCTCTTATTCTGTTTACCTTTAATATTAGGGCATATATATAAGTACAAATTGATTATTCTCTGGCATAACGTTGTTTTTTTCCACATAATTAAAGTACTTAATTACTATAATTTATAATAATCGATAGATTTCACTTAACATTTTTAGTGATAAATGAGGCATTTGATGAAAGCGCTGTTAGGTAAAAAATTGCATGAACGTTTAATGCCTGTGCATTTTCTAGCTTTTGGCCTGCTTGTAACATTAATCACTGGATGCGGAGGTGCAGGAGATGGTCAGGATCCCGACCCGGTCGTTGTTGACTTACCGATTGCCTATGTCAAACGCCCTGTACCACTAAATAACAATGTGCCCGTTCAACCTGATGCACGTGAAGCCCTTACAATCAATCCTGGTGCTGACCTTTGGATAAGAGATCGCGCGGCTTCCTCAGCAACACCACGAAATATTACTGCACTACAAACTGAGGGTAATGGTGACGTAAAAGATGTAGAAGTGTCATTTGACGGAACCATGTTAATTTTTTCCATGCGCGAACCAGATAGAGCGACTGACCTGCAAACACCTACCTGGAACATATGGATATATGAAATTGCAACGAGCCAGTTAAAGCGCGTTATAACAGATGACATAACAGCAGAACAAGGTGAAGACCTTGCGCCACATTTCCTTCCAAACGGGAAAATTATTTTTACGTCAACTCGCCAGAAAGCAAGCAAGGTTATTCTCACAGACGAAGGTCCTGTAAACAATAACAACAAAGCCGCATACACATCCCTTGATGAAGACCGTAATGAGCACGCATTGGTAATGCATATATTAAATGTAGACTGCACCAGTTTTGCCACCTGTGAAATAACAGACTCTTCCGATATCGATCAGATATCATTTAATCAAAGTCACGATTTAGACCCAACTGTACTATCATCAGGAAAGGTATTATTTACGCGTTGGGATAATGCAGGCACACGAAATGCCATGCACCTATACAAAGCTAACCCGGATGGTACTGAAATCAAGTTAGTCTATGGCCGTCAAAGTCACGCATCAGGCACAGCCGGCTCAGTCGTACAGTTTTTACAACCTCGCGAGATGGAAGACGGTCGCGTACTTTCAGTACTAAAACCCTTTACCGGCACGTTTGGCGGCGGCGATATCGTTGCAATAGACGTTGCTAATTACGCAGACAATACCCGAGCGATATTACCTAGCCAGTTAACACCCATCACCACCGGACAATCATCAATAATCGACAATAACGTATTAACTTCAACAGTAGCCTCACCAGGTGGACGATACAGTGCAGCCTATCCTTTATGGGATGGAACTAATCGTATGCTGGTTAGCTGGAACGAATGTAGATTGATTTCAACCAACGTCAATATTACAACCTTTTTCACCTGTACAGCTGCCCGCCTGGCGGACACTGTTAATTTTCAGGAAGCGCCGCCTCTGTATGGCCTCTTCGTTTTTGACCCTACGAATAGAACACAACTCCCAGTCTTTCAGCCTGAAGAAAACGTAATATTTTCAGATGTTGTTGTTGCGCAATTGCGAACTCGGCCGACAGTGATTGATAGTAAAGTACCAGGCATTGATCCTGAGTTGAATCTCAACCTTGCTAATCGTGGTACAGGCGTACTACATATTCGCAGCGTCTATGACATCGATGGTGTATTTAGCGGCTTAACAATGAATGCAACGGTTCTAAGTACATTAACAACTCTCGCTACTACTGACGCCAATACTTATGCAAGCTTGTTTAACTTTACTCAAGATAATCGCATGATCGCCTATCTGGCAGACCCCAGTCTATTCACATCAGATGAGCGGCCTGCACGCTTCTTACGTATCATGAAAGCGGTTGGCATTCCTGATGAGCTCAATGGTGCGGCCTTCAATATTGATAACGATGCATTCGGGCTGGGTGCGCAAATTAATTCACAACAAGGTATGCGGGAAATCATTGGTTATGCGCCTATCGAACCTGATGGCTCGGTTATGGTTGAAGTGCCTGCTAACGTTCCGCTTGCTATCAGCGTATTGGATAAATTCGGAAGACGTATCAGCGCAAGGCATCAATCATGGATTCAAGTCAGACTAGGCGAAACTGTTACCTGTAATGGCTGCCATGCAGCCAACCCTAACACTGTTAATCCTGCTGATGGTATTCATGGACATGAAACCGAACAAATCGGTGTTAATGTTGGTGCTCCACAAGATGGATACTTGTTCCCGGGTAGCAATACGGTACCCCTTATTGTCGCTGACACCATAAACGGCCAAACAACCGGTGAAACCATGGCACAAGCAAAATATGGCGACAACTGTACAGATACAACCTGTGAACCCAGTTTTGACATCAATTTTGTCGACATCTGGACCAATGCCACTGAAGCTCCTTTTGGCTATGAATATCGTAACTTGCTCGCTGGCGATGTCATTCCTTTGAACGTTGGTGTCAATGCCTGTTATAACGCGACAGCATCAGTAAACAACTGGAATGCAACCTGTCGAGCCATTATCAACTATCCTGAAATCATTCAACCGATGTGGGATGCAGCCCGGCCTAGTAATGTCGATATTGTTTGTGACCCGGCGCAGGCTATCAATCACCCATATTGCGATACTTTCTTTAATGCGGCAGTCCCTCCCCCATTCCCGTACACCTATACTTTCGCTGATCAAAATACAGACTTTTCAAACATGACCAACACCTGCTCATCTTGTCACACGCAGGCTAACCAACGCCTGGACTTAACCAATACGGCAAATGGCAATTTTGTGCTGTCATTTACACAATTGTTCGCTGCTCAAACCGTGCAAAACCAGGCAAGAGATGCCGGTTGTAACTTGCTAACTATCACAACAACCGACAACTCTACAGTACCGCCAACTGTCACCGTAACACCCGACATTCAACCCGTTAATATACCGGTTCAAATGTCAGTCAATGGCGCATTACAAAGCGTATTCTTTGGGCGATTTGCAACAGATGCAACCTGTCAAACGGTTGATCATAAGGTAATGTTATCTGATGATGAGAAAAAACTACTCTATGAATGGCTGGATATGGGTGCACAGTTCTACAACGACCCAACCAACGTCAACGTGCCCGTAAACTAGATATTTACAGAAAACTATAGCCACTGACAGACGAGCCCTTTATACTATTGATAAATAAAGATAAGTAGAATAAGTGATTGGCTGCCTGCAAAGACTATAAGGCTCGGCCTGACAATATCAATTAGGCAAACCAAACAACAAAAATATGCGTACCCATCTTCTCATTTTAATTTTTTCAACCCTTATGCTTGCTCAGCAAGCCCACGCAGAAGATGAATTTCTTGAAGTAATTGTCATCGACCCGTATCTTGAAATGCATACAGGTCCCGCGATTGGTTACCCAGTTACTCAGATAGTCGAACGTAATAAAAAAATAAAAATCCTGAAGCGTAAGACTGATTGGTTCAAAATACGCACCCCTAAAAATAAAGAAGGATGGGTTCACATCAGTGAGCTTAGCCAAACACTAACACTGGATGGCAAAAAAACAGCTTTCAGAAATCGTACAATCGAAGATTTTCGTAATCGAAAATGGGAAATAGGTTTACTCAGCGGTAATTTCGAAGGTGCTGCGAGCCTGACCTTGTTTGGTAACTACTACCTTACCCCCACATTATCAACTGAAGTTTCTTTCACACAAGCAATTGGTAATTTCTCCAGTAGTCTAATGGCAAATGTCAGGCTAACGGCTCACCCGTTCCCTGAGTGGCGAGTATCACCCTTTTTTGCTTTAGGAACAGGTATTATAGATACCAGCCCAAGCGGTACATTGGTTCTAACAGTTGACCGAACCGACCCTATCGCTAACTTTAGCCTGGGCGCTAATATTTATTTAAAAAAACGTTTTATCTTACGCATGGAATACAATCAATATAAAGTATTTACCAGTCGTAATGCCAATGAGGAAGTAGCAGAATGGAAAGCCGGAATCGTAGCCTTTTTCTAAATACAACATTAGCCATTTTTATTTTCGGGCTACTTGCATCGACTAGTTTTAGTCTCCAGGCAGCAGCGCCTGTCGAGCTAAAAAATGATCAGATCATAGTGCCTGAAATAAAACGCCGAACAATCAAACAAGCCAAGATCGATACCGAAGATTATGAAATAAGCGTATTTGCAGGCGCATTTAGCATCGAAGACTTTGGGGTTAATGCTGTATTAGGTGCGCGAATTGCGTATCACATATCCGAAAATTTCTTTGCTGAATTCTCATTAGGTGCTACCAAAGCTTCTGAAACCAGTTATGAAGTCCTTAGCGGAGGATTACAACTTCTCACCGATGATGAGAGAGATTTCACATATTACAATATCTCGGTTGGCTATAATATTTTCGCAGGCGAGTCATTTTTCGGTAAAAATGCCTACAATTCAGATTTATACCTGATTGCAGGCATTGGTAACACCAATTTTGCAGACGATAATCATTTCACTTGGAATATCGGTGTCGGATATCGGTTTATACCCAAAGATTGGTTCGCCATCCATATAGATGTCCGAGATCATGTATTTAACTCTGACATACTTGGTGCCGATAAACTAACCAATAATCTTGAATTAACAGTCGGATTTAGCTTCTTTTTCTAGCTGAGGTACTTATGAAAAGCATAAAAACATTATTCCTTATACTGTCTCTAGCCGCTGCCAATATCAGCTTGGCTTCATCTATTACAGGCAATGCAGCCGACTTCACGCTTAAAAGTCGCGCTGGCAAAAATATCAAACTCAGTGAATACCGTGGTGACGTCATCATGGTGAACTTCTGGGCATCATGGTGCGGCCCTTGCCGACAGGAAATGCCCGCACTTGAAGACCTATACAAAAAATATAAAGATCTGGGTTTTGTCATTTTAGGTGTTAATCTTGATGAAGACTCAAGTAAGGCAGCAAGCATGTTAACAAAAATCCCCGTTAGCTTTCCTATTTTATATGACAACACAAACAAAGTTGCAAAAGAGTATGAAGTAAAAGCCATGCCAACGACTTTCCTAATAGACAGAAATGGCAAGCTACGATATGTTCATAAAGCCTACAAACCCGGTTACGAAGTAAAATACGCAAACGAAATTAAAACATTAATAAGAGAATAATCGTGAACAGACTTATCGCATACACACTGATTGCTGCCAGCCTGATCTTATCTGGATGCAACATCGAACCCTGGGTTAAACCCTATGAGAGAGACCGATTGGCTGACCCCATTATGAGCTTTAGTCGTGACCCGGTATCATCATCTTATCTTCATCACGTATACCAAGCTCGTGAGTCTGCACGTGGTGCAGAAGGTGGCCAAGGCGGCGGTTGTGGTTGTAACTAGAACCATCAAAACAGCTTTTCTTTTTTCGACCTTACTGCTTTCTTTAGTAGCTCAGGCCGCTATCTTGCCTGAAGAACGCGCTGATATTTTATTTCATTCCTACGATGGTGGCGGCGTCACCATCGATGGCCCGTCTATTCTCGTAAGCAAACAAGTCGGTGATAGCTTTTCATTCTCAGGCAACTATTACGTCGATTCAATCAGTAGTGCTTCGATTGATGTCGTTACCACCGCCAGTCCGTATGCAGAAGAACGAACCGAATATAGCGTAGGGATGGACTACTTACGTGACAAAGTGACTATAAGTACCAAATATACTCAAAGTGATGAAAATGACTTTAATGCCAAATCTTTGCACTTTGGTATCAGCCAGGAAATGTTTGGCGGCCTCACTACAGTAGCAATCGGCTATTCTCGTGGATGGGATACAGTAGGGAAACTAGGTGACCCAGCTTTTGCTATAGATGTAGATCGTGAAAATTACCGTGCCAGTATTTCTCAGGTTCTAACGAAAAATATGCTTATGGAAGTTGGCTTAGAAGTAGTAACTGATGAAGGCGGTGCCTTGAATAATCCTTACCGTCAAGTCCGGTATATTAACCCTGCAAATGTTGTGCGAGGATATGACTATCAAGATGAAGTCTATCCTGATACTCGAACCAGTAGCGCAGTCGCTATACGAGCAAAATACTACTTACCTTATCGCGCTGCATTACATGGAGAATATCGGTTTTTTACTGATACCTGGGGTGTTAATGGCAATCACTTTGAAATAGGCTATACCCACCCATTTAGAAAAAACTGGATATTTGATTTTAGGGTTCGAAATTACAGTCAAACTAAAGCCGATTTCTACAGTGATTTATTCCAATTTGCTAATGCACAAAACTTTCTCGCGCGCGACAAAGAGCTCAGTACATTTTCCAGCTTTACCATTGGTGCTGGCGTTAGCTACGAATTCAATAAAAACTTTCTGAGTTTCGTCGACAAAGGCAGCATAAACTTCTCTATCAATAATATTTCATTCGATTACGATGATTTCCGTGATGTACGAGTTTCTGCCACACCCGGTACTGAACCGCTCTATAGTTTTGATGCTAATGTTATTCAGCTCTATCTTTCTTTATGGTATTAGGCACCCGCTTTGCCAGTACAGTAGCTAGATTGTGCCATTATCATTCCCAAAACCATTATGCTGAATTCTTCCCGGCATCCAAAAAAATAAACTCTAGATTCTAGCATTCACTAGAATGACAATATTTAAAATAAATACTATTAAGGTTATCCATTGCAAAAAAAAGGCCGCATCATATGATGCGGCCTTTTTATTCATACTACATTAATTTTACTTCAGGCTACTGTAGTAAGCTGCAAGATTGTCAATATCTGCGTCAGTCAACGCTTTAGAAGTTGAATCCATCATAGGATCTTTACGGCTACCGCTCCTGAATGCTTTTAATTGCTTAGCGATGTAACCTGCTTTTTGACCTGCGAGGTTTGGCCATACTGGACTATTACTAATTCCAGCAGCACCATGACAACCCATACAAGCAGCTGCTTTCTTTTTACCAGCAACTTTATCGCCTGCAGCGTGAGCAACACCTGTTGCCATTAATAATGCTAATAACAATGAAGATAACGTTTTCATATCTTTCTCCTAAATGTTTTGAAAATAAATTTTTAAATCTTAAGTTTATTGTCATAAAGATATTAACTTTATGAACCTGAATCCTTGCTGAACAAAACTCTGAAAATACACATAATATCATTATTTATTATATGGTTATAATATTAACATTGTTCAATATATTAATTCTCTCAAAGCAGGCTATTGATGTAAATCATGATTTACTTATAAATGTACAAATAAAACGAATATACGAATAAAAAAAATAAATAACTAGCAGTAACAACACCTTAAAAAGATACAAAAAAAACGCCTCTAATTAAGTTATTTCTTATATAAATAACAATAAGGAGTCTGACTTTACAATAACTTTTAATTATCTATAATCTTGATTCACCCATAAGAATAACAAATGAACTACGATAGCGTTGCTTCTATTTTACTATCGACTTGATAAAGTTTTGCGCCTAATTAGACACGGATGTAATCACTGATTACAAATTCAATAAGGAGAGGGAAATGGACTTATCTATTGATACACTTATTCAGCAGTCTGGTACACCAATTTCGTTACCTGAAGTATTTATACAATTAAACAGCTTAACCCAAGACCCAAATAGCACAGTTGCGGACATTGCTAATATTATCGAATCAGATATTGGTTTAACGACACGTTTATTGCAAATTGTTAATAGCCCTTTTTACGGCTTCCCATCCAACATTGACAGCATTTCTCGTGCTGTAACCATAATTGGCACCAAAGATCTTCGTGATCTAGTTTTAACAACAACTACAATTGATTTATTTTCGAATATGCAAAGTAAAAAACAACATATACAACAATTATGGCGTCACAGTCTATATTGCGCAGTAGTGTCACGAATATTAGCTGAAAACCTACATGATCAAAATGCTGAACGATTATTTGTCTCTGGTTTATTGCATGATATCGGTCTCATGATACTTTATCAGGGTATTCCAGAAACAACTCATCACTCGATTCAACAAGCCAGGGCAACCGGCAATTCATTGGCCTCCATTGAAAAAACAATATTAGGATTTACCCACACCGACGTGGGTTTTCATTTAGCGAAAAAATGGCGGCTGCCTGAAAATATTACAGAAGTAATTCAGTTTCATCACACACCCGGGCAAGCTAATAAATATCCCGTAGAAACAGCCATTGTACATATAGCAAACACGCTCACTGATAAGATTGACGATGAAAATGACTTAAGTATTATTCAGCCAACGATTGGCCCTGATATTTGGGAAGTAAGTGGTTTAGATATTAAGGCCATTGATAACGTACTAGAGAACGCACCTGAGCAACTCGATAACATTTACGGACTATTATTTCCAAAAGAACAAGCTGCATAACAGTAAAGCTTTTGGGTGGTAGTGTGTTACCACCCAGAACAACAATTAAACCAGTGCATCACGCACACGATGCAAACGCGATAAAACTTCCTCGCCTAATCCTGCCAATTCTTCTTTTTGAACCAAACCTAACACAGAAGATGGATCCATAAAGCCCACAACAATTGAACCGTCCTCATCTTCTCTGACGACGACATTACATGGCAATAAAAGACCAATATCCGGCTCTGCTTCCATCGCCTGATTAGCTAACACTGGATTACATGCGCCTAGAATCTTATACGGACGTTTATCTAAATCCAGTTTCTTTTTCATTACGGCTTTGACATCGATCTCCGTCAATACACCGAACCCTTCTTTTTGCAGCTCTTCCACGACCTTATCAACCGCCTCATCGAAACTACTATTAACTTTAACTGTAAAACCGTACATACTGTACTCCTTAAATAATTTTATTCACCACCAGATAAATAAAATCATTTTAACACGACAGAAACCAATTATCTCTACCCATCATCTTCCTTCTTTTACTTCCTTGTTATTCCTGAACCAGGCTTGATATATCTCTTTCGGCCATTGTGTCTGTGCCCAATACAAAATATCTTCTATCTGGCTATCACTCAGCTTATCTTTCCAGGGCGGCATATTTCCTCCGAGAGGCATAGTGCCGTTACGAATAATGTCCATCAACACATGTTTAGGGTGATGCCAGGTATGGCCTGACCCATTCAAGGGAGGCGGTTTGTATTGACCATTTTCATCACGATTTTGCCAATAAACTGCACCCTCAGCTTGTTTTCCGTGACAAGTAGCACAGTTTTTTTGATATAGCTCTAAACCCCTTGTGTATTTTACGGGATCAGTTTTCAGCCTAACGTTACTCTCCTCATTCTGACTGGAAACATTATGAGCTGAATTAACAGGCACTTGCTCAGAGCAACCATTCAAAAGCAATATGACAAATATAAAAATCATTTTCTTAAGCATAATATTTCTCATTCATCAACCATCTGAATAGTATTAGATAACAACTAATGATGACCGTGATGATTTACGCCGTATCCCCGTAGGCCAACATATTGATGAATCTGTTTTTTTGTCATCATTTTTTTCTGCTGAAGGTGGGCTTTCAAATGCACAAATCTTAATTTGCCTCGCAAAATAGCAATTTCTTCCAGCGCTGTTTTCAAAGATTTATCCGTCACATTGCCAGACATAAATAATTCATCAAGGTTCTTTTCTGCCAGAACAATTTTTTTACCCAATGGCATCGCTTCCGACTTCATTTGCTTAAATAGTTGTTGCGTCTGCTGTAACTGCTCATGCGATAAATCCAATTTACCCGCTATGTCCAAAACATGTTTCGGTCCAGGGTACTTATTTAACTCAGCAGGTTTAGCCATTCCCATACCTTTACCTTTAAACAAACCATCTATTTCTGATGCTGATAGCCCCTTAACCTCACTATTTTGCTGGCCCGTATAAAGCTTGTGAAGCTATCAACATCATTATTAACATAACTCGTTTTTTCATCTCAATATCCTATAGCTTTTTAATCAAATAGCTTTTCCACACCATATAAACAGCCGGTATAACAATCAATGTCAGTATTGTCGCACTAATCATACCTCCCACCATCGGCGCTGCAATCCTACGCATGACCTCAGAGCCCGTGCCGCTACCCAGCATAATCGGTAACAAACCTGCAATAATCGCTGACACCGTCATCATGATCGGTCTCACGCGAAGCAAAGCCCCTTCTATAATTGATTCGCGTAATTCTTGCATCGTTAATGCGTGAATTTTACCTGCCTGTAAATGGCGTTTGTTGAAAGCCTGATTCAAATACACCAACATAATGACACCGATCTCAACGGCAACACCCGCCAGAGCAATAAACCCTACGCCTACTGCAACTGACATATTGTAGTTTAATAAATACAATAACCAGACACCACCTACCAACGCCATTGGCAACGTACCCATAATGATCATTACTTCAGTCATATTGCGGAAATTAAGATATAACAATAAAACAATAATCACGAGAGTAAATGGAATGACAACACTGAGTTTCTCTTTTGCCCTAACCATATATTCATATTGGCCAGACCAGGCAATCGAATAACCCGCAGGCAACTTAACTTGCTCACTCACTACTTTTTGCGCCTCAGCAACATAAGACCCAAGATCACGACCATCCAAATCGACAAACGTCCAGCCATTCGGGCGCGCATTCTCACTCTTGATCATCGCGGGCCCCATTTCAACACGAATATCAGCAACTTCACCGAGCGGTATACGTGAACCCGATGGTGTAACAATAGGTAAATTCCGTAACTCTTCCAGCGAATCACGTGTCTCGCGTGGGTAACGAATGTTAATCGGATAACGCTCTAGTCCTTCCACACTTTGAGCAACTGTCATCCCACCAACCGCTGTTTTAACAATATCTTGCACATCAGCAATATTGAGACCAAAACGTGATGCACTTACGCGATCAATATCAACAGTAATATACCGCCCACCTGCTACTCGTTCAGAAAAAACAGATAACGTACCCGGCACTTTAATCACAACTTCTTCCAACCGCTTACCGATTTCCTGTATCACCTTAAGGTCTGGACCGGCCACTTTAATGCCAACCGGGGTTTTAATGCCCGTTGCCAACATATCAATACGTGTTTTAATTGGCATGACCCAGGCATTAGTCAAGCCAGGGAATTTAATTATCCGATTAAGTTCTTGTTTGAGTTTGGCTAAATCCATGCCTTTGCGCCACTCACTACGAGGCTTAAGCAATATCGTTGTTTCAATCATGGTAAGTGGCGCTGGGTCAGTCGCGGTATCTGCTCGGCCTACCTTACCAAACACACGTTTAACTTCTGGCAGTGTGCGAATCAATTTATCAGTTTGCTGTAGTAACTCCTGCGCTTTACCTACCGAAACACCCGGAAAGGTTGTTGGCATATACATTAAATCCCCTTCATCAAGGTCGGGCATAAATTCGGAACCAATCTTTGTTATTGGCCACATGCCAATAACAACCACAACCAATGAAATTAACAACACCAATTTTGGTGCCTTTAATACAGTATTGATAACAGGGCGGTATACCGCAGTTAATAAACGATTAACCGGGTTTTTATGTTCGGGTGTTATATGGCCACGAATAAAATACCCCATTAAAACTGGCACCAAGGTAATTGCAAGTCCTGCTGATGCAGCCATTGCAAATGTTTTGGTAAAAGCCAAAGGTGAAAACAATCGCCCTTCCTGTGCTTCCAATGTAAACACAGGCAAAAAACTCAATGTAATAATCATCAGTGAGAAAAACAGTGCCGGCCCTACTTCCATCGTCGCTTCGCGAATAATTCGCCAACGATTTTCATCCGTCAGGGGTTCTTTCTCAATATGTTTATGCACATTTTCAATCATGACGATGGCACCATCAACCATTGCCCCTATCGCAATAGCGATACCACCTAATGACATAATATTCGCGTTAATACCTTGAGATTGCATCACAATAAACGCTATCAAAATTCCAATAGGTAAACTGATAATTGCGACAAGCGCTGAGCGTAGATGAAATAAAAATACTACACATACCAAAGCCACGACCAGAAACTCTTCTATCAATTTTGTGCTTAACGTGTCGACTGCACGATTAATCAATGCTGATCGATCATAGGTTTCTACTATTTCAACGCCTTCAGGTAAACCTGCTTTAAGTTCTTCCAGTTTTTTCTTTACCCCCTTGATTGTCTTCAGTGCGTTTTCACCAAACCGCATCACCACTATTCCACCAGTGACTTCTCCTTCACCATCCAGATCTGCAATACCTCGACGCATTTGTGGACCTAGTCGAATCTCTGCTACATCTTTTAATAATATTGGTGTCCCTTGTTTATTAACGCCTAAAGGAATACGGCGCAGGTCTTCAATTTCATCGATGTAACCTGTTGCACGTACCATGTACTCTGCTTCAGCCATCTCAATAACCGAACCACCCACTTCCTGGTTTGCTCGTTTAATAGCCGACCGAACCTTGTTCAATGGGATGCTATAGGCTCGTAGTCGATCTGGGTTCAACACAACCTGATACTGTTTGACCATTCCGCCTACTGTCGCAACTTCAGAGACACCTGCCACCGTTTGCAACTCATATTTCAAGAACCAGTCTTGCAGTGAACGTAATTGCGACAAATCGTGTTTGCCCGTACGGTCTACTAACGCATATTCATACACCCACCCGACACCGGTTGCATCCGGCCCTAGCGCCGGCCTTGCCTCAGGTGGCAAGCGACTAGCCACCTGACTCAGGTATTCCAGTACGCGTGAACGCGCCCAGTAAGGATCCGTACCATCTTTGAATATCACATATACATAAGAGTCATTGAAAAAAGAATAACCACGAACATTCACCGCACCCGGTACAGCGAGCATCGCTGTTGTCATCGGGTAGGTAACCTGGTCTTCAACCACACGTGGCGCCTGACCGGGGTAGGTGGTCTTGATAATTACCTGGACATCAGATAAATCAGGTATGGCATCAAGCGGAGTTTGTTTAACTGAGAATATCCCCCAACCTATAACAATGACAGTTAGCAATAAAACCAGAAACCGGTTATTGAGAGACCAATCAATAATACGAGTAATCATGACTGCCTCCTTTACTTGCTTATGTTATCGGACATAGGTTGAGGCTGACTCATTCGCGCTAAACTCGCCTTCAAACTCGCTTCTGAATCAATCAGAAATTGCCCTGATGTCACCACTGCTTCGTCTTCGCGTAACCCTTTTATTATTTCAATAAAGTCACCTGACTCAATACCCGCTGTTACCAAGCGTGCTTCATAACGACCTTTCCCGAGCGCAATTATTACACGTTCTTCTGCTCCTGCTCTGATTAACGCTTCACGTGGTACGATAATGATATTTTTCTTTGCTCCACCATAGATAGTGACATTGGCAAACATATTAGGCTTTAACGCCTCATCGGGATTATCGAAACGTAGACGAACTTTCAATGTCCGTGTCTTAGCATTGAGACTTGGATAAATATACTCAACCTTCCCTTCCCATTCTCTTCCTGGCAAATACGACAACCGCACCTCGGAAGACTGCCCTACCTTTACCCAATCAGACTGGCTTTCAAATACCTCAGCTAACAGCCAGACACTTGACAGGTCAGCCAGACTCATCACTTCTCGTGTTGGCATTACATACATGCCTTCTCGCACGTTCAGCTTTGCAACTATGCCATCCTGACGTGCATACACGGGAACATACTGACGAGCACGTTTTCGTTTTTCTAATTCTCGCATCAGCTTTTCAGATACACCCAATGCCTGCATGCGTTCTTTCGATGCTGCAATTAATGATTTGTTACCAATACGTCGCGCCTGTATATATTCTTCTTGTACATTGACGAGTTCAGGTGAATAAACTTCAAAAAGTAACTGCCCTTTTTTCACCCGTTCACCTTCTGACTTCACCGTTAATTTTTCAATCCAGCCTTTAGTGCGCAAATGTATATGAGAAATTTTATTTTCATCAAAATCAACATAACCAACGGTATCGATTCTTCTCCATAGGCGTTTACGTTCAGCCTTTGCAGTTCTAACTCCCATGTTATTTTCAACTGTGGGAGATATTCTTACAGTCGCACCACCATCTTCATCATAGACAGGCACCAGGTCCATACCCATCGGAGACTTACCGGGGCCATTTTGACGGTAGGCTGGATCCATAGGAGCTACCCAGTAGAGAATTTTTTTCTCACCCATTGATGCAGGTTCGTCTTGCATTTTTTCAACCAGATTCATGCCACATAATGGGCAATTACCTGGTTTGTCACGAATAATTTGCGAGTGCATTGGACAAACATACTTAGGATCCTGATGTTTAATTCCATGTTCAACAGCTGTTTCGTTCGCTTTTTTCGTTGAGCTAATCGACTCCGACGCCATTTCATCCTGTGAGCAAGCAGACAATCCCATTATCGTAATGAGCGTAAACAAATAGAAAATTGTTTTCATTATTCTTCTCCTGCAAGGTAACGCAGACGGGCTTGTGCCTGCACGCGATCTACATTAATCCGTATCGATTTTAAATGTGCATCTAACTCACTAATTCGCGCACGCATTAATGTTGTAAAATCTGTACGATCATTTTGATAAGCAAAGAGCGAAGACTGTGTATTCTGCTTTGCTTTCGGAAGTACAGAATCACGATAGAATTGATCGCGCTCTTCTAAGCGCTTCCAGTTTGAAAATGATTTACGTAACTTACGTTTCAATTCCAGCATTTGCTGATCTAACATTTGCTGTGTTGCTCCCAATTGATATTGACTGGCTTTTAGATTACGATCCTGCCTTTTCTCTTTAAATAAAGGAACATCAACTGTCACGCCTATAGATAAAAAATCAGCTCTATCGCTGCCATTTAAATTTTGACCATCACGCATGCCATAATTAACTCCTAACATCCACCCCGGCTTATAAGCTTCACGCGCGAGTGCTACTCCATGTTTTTTCTCTTGCACTAACGAACTTGCAACAAGCATCTTTGGATGACTTAATAAGCGGCTCTCAAACTCTTTCATCGATAAATCAAGTTCTAACGAAGGAAGATTCTCGTCGATCTTAAGAACATCTGAATTAAACCCAATTAACACAATAAGATCTGCTTCTACTTTTTCAAACCGTGTTTCAATATCAAGAATTCGATCATCAAGTCGGCTAAGCTCAAGCTGTGCACGAACGACATCCAGTTGATTGCGCCTCCCTGAACTATAATGATTTTGAGTAACATCAACCAGTTGCTTAAACAGCCTCCTGTTTTTAGTCACCACTTGCTTGGCACGCACCCAATAATAGAGCTCCAACCATTTTAGTCGCACCTGCTTACGTAACTGGCTTTGCCTCTCTAACGCACGATACTCATTTGATCGCGCCATGGCTACAGAGCGTTTACTTTTTATTGCTAATGTATCACCGCGAGGAAACATTTGTTGCATACCCAACTGTATCTGCGTCATCGGTTCCTGATCACGTTTAAATGTATCAACTGGAAAATTCATCAACCCTAATTTGATCTTAGGGTCAGGTAATTGCCCGACTGATACTGACTTTTCTTTTAATGCACGTGCAATTGACTGGAAACGTTTACTGCCAAAGTCTTGCTGCAAGGCTAACTCTTCAGCTTGCTGCAAGCTTAATACTTCACCTGCAACTGCATAAGACCCGGTTGCAAATACCAAAGCAACTGCACAATAAACACAATAACGATTCAAAAATGACATACTCCAACTCCTGAAATAAAAAACCTGGTGGTTTAAAAAACAATCAGTGAGAAAGTATTTAGATTAGTAATTTACGGTAACTGGAAAAGGCTTGAAGTGAAAAAACGTCTGCCGTATTGCTGCTTAGTGAAAAATTACCTGATGAAGCTGATGCTGGAAAATCGGATGGAAACACAGAGATGGCCACGTCAACCTGATCGCCTAATTGCAATTTAACATCTTCAGCGACAACTGGCTGTTGGGCTAACAATGACATTGAACATTTATCAGCCTTGTTATCATTATCGGTATCTTGTAAGCCTGCCCCCTGAGGACAACAATCCATTGACGCATGTATTGATGAAGATACATTAATATCCATCGCAAAACAGTTCTGACAGCTAAGACTCGTCCAGATCAACAGCAAAAATGATATCACTATCATTGCCATCCACTGCCTGTTTTGTCTTAATGTATGCAAATCGACTTACCTATATAGTATTTCTAATTAAACGATAGCTATTCGTTGGTGAACTGTCAATTATATGACCTAATATTTCACCCAAGGTTCAGTATAGTTTCATTCAAATTAATATACCACGCAAGCTAACACATCATTCAATACGGGTTAAACCAGGCACTCAGGATAATTTTTCCTATGCCGTAAGACCTTGTGTAAACCCTGATACCGCTTTCAAGCTGGAGTCGGCTGCAATATCCTGCTCTCATTCAAAAATACTCTCTAACTTGTTTTTATCAGATTGGAATTTTGTTATTTGGAATGCCTTATCAAACCATTAACACATCTAACTAATTGATTTTAAATGATGATTACTTAGACATGGTAATATTATTCATGATTAGATTAACTAATACTAACAAATATGACCAGCCTCGTGGAGGCCTATAACTAGACAAGTGTGAACTTCATACCAATACTATAAGCGTTTACTTATGGTATTATTCATAATTATTTACTTTATGTAGCGCTGTACTATAATTTTCTGTCTACTCAAAAATACATATGAAAGACAGGGTAAGTTTTCAGGTTTAGATAGTATGTTATCGAAAAATATTTTGGAGTAAATTACAATGTGTAGCATTCAAAATTATACTTCCAGCTTGATTGATGCGTTACAGAGACGTAAAAATAATTTTTTACCTGACGCCTTTTTACACAGAAGCCTCTCGCGCTTACATTGAATATATTCAGCGAGTAAGGTAACAGTAATTTGGTGAATCATTTCAGTTAAATAATCAAAGGTAAGGCTATAAAGCCCACCCCCCCTGACAGAACCATTTTTTAAAAGGCATAATATGGGAAACGCATCGAATACATATATAGGTATAGATAAAGACATACAAGGCGGCATGACGGCAATTGGTAAAGTCATTCGTGACGCATGGGTGTTTGAACTTATTCCCGAAACAGAAACCTGCGAAGGCTGGAACCTCAATAGAATTGACGCTTTATATGACTCTGTTAATATCGAATGGGATAAATATAGCTGCATGGTCAGTCATTTACCCGACGAATTAAGAGAGCGGCATACGACTATACACAATACCGCCATTGCAAAAGCCAAAGCGTCTGGATGGACAGGTGAACTTGAAATATTTGACGAATAATAAACAACTAACCGAATTTAACTTTTTATAATAAACAATGTGACAAAGGCAACAGTGTAATGTTTATGTTGATCGTATCTATTGACTCTACAAAATATCACACTATTAACTAGTCTGGCATCATAAACACCCTGTAGCAGAGGAAAGTATGGAAAAGCAAAGCAACCCAATTCGTGACCTGTCACTATCATTAATATCACAGCTTATTTTTTGGAGTCGCTGGTTACAGGCACCACTATATCTTGGCCTGATCGTTGCCCAAGGCGTTTACGTATACCATTTCATGATAGAACTAAGCCACCTCGTGCAAAAAGCCAATAAAATTGGTGAAGCTGAAATCATGTTAATCGTACTGGGTCTGATTGATGTAGTCATGATCGCCAACCTATTAATTATGGTTATCATTGGTGGTTATGAAACATTCGTTTCCAGACTCAATCTAAAGGAACACCCTGATCAGCCTGAATGGTTATCTCATGTGAATGCAGCCACTATGAAAATTAAACTGTCCATGGCATTGATCGGCATCTCCTCAATCCATCTGCTTAAAACATTTATTAATGCGGAACATATGACAGAAGCCACCATGAAATGGCAAGTACTCATTCATATTACTTTTATTTTTTCAGCCCTCGCCATGGCATACACTGACCGCATTATGACGAAAACATTACTTGAGGCTCATGGAAAGGCTGAACATTAAATCATCATGGAGTTAACTCATACAGAATACCCGCTGGATGATAAACTATCATTTCATTTAAAAAACAATAATGCCTAAAACGATCATCGATCTTATAAGGCATGGTCAACCTATAGGCGGCAGCTTATACAGAGGTCATAACATTGATGACCCGCTCAGCGATATAGGATGGCAACAAATGCGTGAAGCTACCAGCGGCAATATACCCTGGTCGGAAATCATTACATCCCCAATGAAACGCTGTTTAGCCTTTGCAGAAGAACTGTCATCCAACAATAACTTAACACTATCAATTGAACCTGACTTTAAAGAAGTTGGGTTTGGCTCATGGGAAGGGCAAACACGAGAGCAACTTAAATCAACACATCTTCAGGAATACAAAGATTTCTATCGCGACCCTGTTAATTGCAGGCCGCCAGGTGCCGAAGATCTAGATAGTTTTATACAGCGCGTCACACAAGCGTACATCAAACAATCAACGAATAATGCTGACAAACATGTTCTCATCGTCGCACATGCAGGCGTAATACGCGCAATCATCGCACACACCTTGCATGCTAAACCATTAGGCTTATATCGCATCAAGGTAGACAATGGACGACTCACACGATTAGCACTTGATTCACAGGGTGGTAATTTGCTCTACCACAATGCTCGCCTACAAGATATGACAGACTAAGCCGACTTGATCAAATCCAACATAGACTGCGCATGCCCTTCAGGACTGACACCGTATTCAGCATGAATCAACACTCCATCTTTATTTATGGCAAAAGTAGAGCGAACAATACCCATTTTCTTCACGCCATTCTTTTCTTTTTCTAGCCACACATCATATAAAGTACAAAGCTCACCTGAAGTATCAGCCAACAAATCAACTTTTAAATTAAATTTATCAATAAACTGCTGATGACTATTACAGTCATCTTTACTAACGCCTAACACAATGGTTTCGTTCGCTGAAAATTCTGCAGCCAATGAAGTGAATTGATTCGCCTCAATTGTACAACCAGGAGTATCGTCTTTAGGATAGAAGTATAAAATAACATTTTTCTTGCCCGAAAAATCACTCAGATTAACAGGGCTATCATTTTGATTTATCGTTTTGAAGATTGGTGCAGCTTGACCAACAGTTAACATAATAAACTCCTTGTACCATTTATTAATATGAAAACTATTATAGCACTACATATCTTTTAATCTGCACATTCACGCTCACCCATAAGCTTTTAGATTATTTATTTGCAAATGGCTTAATCAACTGACGTATAACATCGTATTCCTTGTCACTTGTAGGGGCAAATCCATCATATTTTTTATCCAAAGCCTTAATGATTTTAAGATGTTCAGGATTCTTTCCATCCAAACCTAAGAAGGCCTCTTGTAATTTTTTCAACAAAGCTTTATCAATATTTTTACTAGCGACAATATTATAAGGTGGCAAATCGGGTGAGCTATACAAAATACGCAAACCTTTACCCTGCCATTTAAACGCCATCGTATCTTTCAATACACCCGCATCAAAGTCTTTGCTCATAACACCTCTTGCAATGTTGTCATAATGACCTAGGAAGCGGTATTCAGAAAATTGCTCCATCTTGATGCCTGAACCTACCACGGCTGCACGTTGTAACAATGCACGTTTATCACCAAATGCGAAATTCTTACCTATAAGATCATTAATCGACTTAATATTACTATCATCTCTAACCACGATCATTAACTGAAAAGAAGCTTTACCTTTGGTTACTGTTTTAGCAACTAATTGCGCTCCACCTTTTTGATGCGCTTTCAAATAAGCAACAGGTGTTAAATAAGCCAAATCAACCGTACCAGATGCCGCAGCGTTTATCGCAGCACCCATATTAGGCGAAAGCCTCATCGTAACAGTCATTCCTAATTGTTTATTTAAATAATCTTTAAGTGGTGTCAGCCTTTTATACATAACCGCAGGGATATCCATAGCAACAGAACCGAGCACCAGCTCCTTCTTTTCTGCTGACACCAATGTACCTGAAGTAAACAAAAACAATATTACAATCAGCTTTAAAAATACGTTCATATCAATTACTCCAAATCTTTATCCCATTTCAGAAAATATATCATCATAATGCGTAGAACAGTTTCTACCGTTTTGTTTGCTATAATAAACAGCCGTATCTGCCATTTTATATAAAACCTCTGCATCCTTTTCTTTATCGCTTGGTACATCAGTTGCCATACCAATACTTATAGTAATCTTTATCGTTTGATCTTCATGTAAAATCTCAAGATCTTCTATGTATTGCCTAAAATGATCAGCTATACGCTTAACACCAAATTTATTCGCGCGCCTACATAAAACAACAAACTCCTCACCACCTAGACGACATAAAATGTCTGTCTCCCTTAACCTTTCTTTCAGTGCATAAGCCACTCTTCTCAATACTTCATCACCGAATGGGTGGCCAAAGTTATCATTTATTTTCTTGAAGAAATCAATATCAATAATAATCAAACTATTGTCTTCTCCATGACGATGAGCAAATTTCAATTCTGATTTCATTAACTCATCAAAATGCCGGCGATTATAAAGACCGGTAAGCCCATCAGTTATAGACATGACCCTGAATTCATTACTGATGTTTTGTAATTCTTCTGACTGCAATACTAGTTGTTTATTTGTCTCAATTAATTGCTGGTCAGCCAAATCAATTTTTGACTGCAACCTATCGTTTGCTTCATTCAGTTGTTTACTTAAATTATTAAATGATTCTGCCAGATGTCCAAATTCATCACGGCTTGTAACGGGTAACATTCCAGTAATACGTCCATTTTCATCAACATTGTTATTTAATGAATTCGAAATGCGACTAACCGGCCGAATAATGATAAAAGAAAGTGCAAGAAACTCACCAAAAGCGATCAATAGAATAATTAACGCCTCACGTTTTAATAATGTATATTTTTGAGATTCTACACGATTGATAATATGGCCTGTACTTAGGCCCAGAATTAACTTGCCTACAACCTGATCTTCCAAAGTAATATCGCGTTTTATTACGACCATATCATTCGCTTCATTTCCAAGCGTTCCAGACTCAGCCATAGTGTTACCTTTTAAGCTTTCTACTTTGGCATAACCTATATCGTTAGAAACAGTAATGTCATCTAAAAGAAATTGCATCGCATGATAATCATAACCAACTACGCTATACGATAATGACTTGGCCGCAAAACGGCTAATATCTTCTCCTCTTTGATTAATTTCTTTTAATGTATCTCTCTTTTCCTTTTTTATCGCCATCCAGCCACTAACAGTGAGAGCGATTAACAGCACAGTTAGCAACACTAGCAATACTTTTTGTCGTACGCCGAATGTAAAAATAGACTGAATTTTATTGGGTATCATTTTGTTAAACTATAGTCAGAAATCGCTAATAAACCACATGATGATAATCTAACTATTTATAACGGTATTTTTTTGAATTTCTTAATAAAAAACAGTACTCTTGTACATATCTCCTATTCAGTAAAAAATACCTAACACCTATAAATGCACTAATAATGAGCACCCAAATATTATGATAGATATCAATGCCTTAAGTAAGCTTCGCAAAGACATTACTTTTCAGGAGACGTTAAAAGGGCATTCACTTACGTTTAATAGCACGTGGGGTATTTTTTCTCCAAAAGCAATTGATAAAGGGACGATCATGTTGCTCGACTACCTGAACGTCGAAGTGGGAGATAATTGCCTCGACCTTGGATGTGGGTATGGGCCAATTGGCCTGACATTAGCCAAGCTTGCACCACAGGGTCAAACGACATTGATCGATAAAGATTTTATGGCTATTGAGTACAGCAAGAAAAATGCTGATATCAATAATATAAAAAACTGTGACATTATACTCAGTAATGGCCTGCAACATATACGAGATAAAAAATTTGATATTGTCGTTTCCAACGTCCCTGCCAAAGTGGGCAGCGAAATGATGACTATTATGCTTAGCGATATCTACGAACAATTAAACCCTGGCGGGAAAATTTACGTTGTCACCATTACAGGCTTAAGACGATATATAGAGCGTAATTTCAAAAATATTTTTGGCAATTACAAAAAACTAAAACAGGGGAAACAATACACCGTCGCAATGGCTATTAAATAAAACTATATTGATTTTTAACAAATCATACTATAGAAAGGATAAACAACCTACCATTACAACCTATTACGTCTGATTAGTTTTTCAAAAGAATATTAAATTGCATGTGACATAGGCTCACGTAAATTCAGCAAATAAAAAAATTTCCGTGCGAAAAATAATAAATGAAATATTTTATAGTGAATAAATAAAAATAGGAAATTTCTATACGCGATACCTATATCTTCTAGTGCATGCGAGTCTGTGGTATTTTTATAAACAGGGAACAAAAATATATTCACTATTATTTATAATCTCTCTCAATAGGTATATTATACAGCTTATTTGGCATAATTATTAATACATTAACATTAATAATTATTTTTCTTATGATATATTTAACCCATAAGCAATCAAGCTTATTAAAAATTAATCAGAATACTAAGCTTACCGCTAACAAGTCATTCCAGATAAATATTAATGCTCTTGATAATAAACTCAATTACTATGCACCCAAAAAGAATAGGTGATTACTAATGGAAAAAATAAATCGTTCTACATTAATGAAAACGCATGCATTATTGGCAGCCTTTATCTTACCAGTAGCAATCATGTTTTTGGTAACCGGTGCGCTTTATACCTGGGGAGTAAAGGGTGGATATAAAACAACCACTCACGAATTACATCTCAAGACACCTATTCAAGGAGAGCTTACAGAACTTATTACATTAGCAAAAAACGAATTAAAGAAGCAAAATATAGAATTGCCGACAGGGCAAGCAAAAATCAAAAGAATTGGACCTGCATTCAAACTCGAATGGACGGGTTCAAATATGGATATTATTCTAGAGCCTACATTCCAACCATTAATTGCAAAATTACAAATAAAAAATACTAGCTTGCATAGACAGTTCGTACAACTACACAAAGCAAAAGGCGGAACATCATTTAAAGTATATACCGCTGCATTTGCAATTGCATTGCTGTTATTACTTGTTTCAGGATTTATAATGGCATGGCAGTTGCAAAAATTACGAAAACTAACATTGATTTCTGCATCACTTGGTATAGCTGTTTTTTTTGCCATGGTTATATCCAGCTAACGTTATTTAAAAAACCTTAATAAATCATACAACTTGATCGTTATTTACGCGCATCTGCTCGATATAATAGCCAGTCAATTCATAGCTCACGCCTAAAAAAATGATATCTTTTACTATGTCAAAAGACTTTGACACAATGCCTAAAAAACATTCTCGAGATCAGCTACCCAAGTTCAAGACGCCCCACCGAAGTATTTGGCGACTCTAGAGATGGTGGCTCACAATAGCATCTCTATGACACTTCATAATACGCAACCCTCTGCAACATGGATAAGATAAAACTGTTATTATAATGGTCGACTCTATGTAGTCATTATTTATAATTATCTTAATTGATTGGTCATCATATCAATAAAAAATTACCTTTTTGTTATATGCTCTCTATGAATCACATGGCATCCTTTAATGTGAATCAACTATAAAATAGAAAACAGCCACACTTGCGACTGTTTTCTATTTTCACCCATCATTGTTAAAATTATGCTACTTCTGCAGCTGCTGTTTTCATTGTATCTGCTACAATAGTATAAACACCAACCCAAGCAGCTTTAGTCTCTTCGGTAAATGCATCTTCTAAACCTGCGCCCAATGTCCATATCAATGCTTCACCTACCGTATCATAGTGCTCATCTTTAACACCATATCCAACATGCCGCTTACCCATGTCCTGTATCGCTGGGACAATTGTTTCGAGCTTATCGAGCGCATTAACGGCTGTGTTCAAGATCATCATTAATTTTCTGCCTTGTTCCTTCATGTCGCCTTTAAACATGGCCCTCACACTCGGATCAAGCTCAAATAACTTACCATAAAATAATTCGGCAGCCGTTTCTGAAATAGGCAATACTTTAGCCCATGAATCTTTTACTAATGCTATTTCATCTTGTGTCATATCAAATTCCTCCTATTACGTTATTTACAATCAATGTTACTTCACTGGTATACGAATCACCACCCCACCCATAACATCACCAAGTTTAAAATCTCGCTTTGGTGTATCTTTATGCTTGTTATGACATGACACACAAACAGGTGCTACACCCGTATCTGCATATACCGCAGTAAAATACTTTTTGCCTCCCAGCACTTCTTTTGTGTAGTAATTTTTACCTATATTTTCTGCAACAAACTTCAGCCCTGCTTTTTCAGCCTTCGTCTTAGGCGCGTTTTGTTTATTGATCGGCCACAGTGATTGCAATGAATAACTAAAATCTACGTCCGGTAATTTCTCAGATCGTTTCTTTACTAATTCGGCACCAAAACGAAACATTTGAGCTGGCAAAACTAACGCCTTATCATCTTCGAAATGCTCGCTCGCCTTAATGACCTTCTCTTTTTTTACCAATCGATTTACGATTTTTTTCGTATAAATATTTCGATCAGAATCCATAACAAGGTGTAGCGCATCTGCCATCGACTTGACAGAAACCATGTCTTCACCCGCATGCGACAATGTAGCTACAGAAGAAACTGTTATTACAGTGCCCAATATTATTAATACTTTATTTACTTTCATGTCTTTCTCCTAAGTTTTAAAAAAAATATTTTTTCGTGTGTTGGTTACCCTGATTTATTTTGTCTAAAATGATTCACCTCCCGTTTCCTCAAGATGTCTTTTATTATCTTTATCAGCCATATCCATACTCTCGATATGAATACTGGGCTTGCCTATAAAGTTATTTTTTATCAATTTTTCATCAGCAAGAGAATCTATTGAAAACTCCAGACCATGGCAGCTCATGCAAACAGGTCTGATCATTTTTTCAGCGGGAACAAGTGTTGAATTCTGATTGTGTTGGACAACCACTCGTCTTAACCAATCGCTAACATCCACTTGTACACGTGGCATATGACATGTGGCACAAGACACACCACTTCCTTCAGGAAGATCACCCGATTTTTCTTTAAGTAACAATTGATAGTGAGATGACTGCGTATAATTCACGCTGTGTTTATCATCATGACAATCCAGACAGACATCGACCGTCGCATTCATCAGATCGTATTTATGTGCCTTATGACAGCTATTACACCCCAACTCTGAATTCATAGACTTAGGCTTCATTGGCAAACGAGCCATTGCCGGAGTCATTGGTGATAAGCCAGATTTTAAACGCATTCCATGCTTACCTTGCATGAAGTGTTTTACTTCCGATTCATGACATTTAAGACAAGCCTGGTGATCTGGTTTATTAACCCAAACTGCCTGCTTATTATTTTCTGTTTTCATATGACAGGATGAGCAATTAACGCCAGAATTTGCATGCTTTGTTGATACCCAGTCATGCTCAATTTCTTCTGTTATTTGTAAAGTATCTGGATAATCCGCATCTTTTCGTGTTAATTTTTTAACTGGATAACGATCATGTGGATATGTTGCTATCTCATCAAGGACCTTACTGAACTCTTTTGCTGGAACTATTCGTTTCTCTAATAACTCTGCCTCACCTATGTGTTTAACAAGAAAATCCGTATAAAGAGAACGATTGTTATGGAAATTATGGCACCCTGAACTTGCACATGTATCAAAAACCATTCCCTCATGACTAGGCCTGTCTTTCCCAACATCTCGGTGACAATGCACACAAAAATCAACCGGTTGGGATAACCCTGTTGATTGAGTTATTTCTGGCTTATGCTCTGTATGACAAGTGACACAATAAAGAGCATCAATATTGGATAATAAATCTGCATTCCTCGGATCGGTAAATTTAGCGCGTGGATGAGAATCAAAAGGCTTCTTTCTTTGCTCTCCGTGACATTCGACACATTTTTTTTGTATTGCTTCTTTATCGCTAAATGAATCAACATGACAAGCATTACAATTATTAGCAATTTGGTGATGACCGCTAGTCAACTCTCCAGGCATAAAAACAGTTTTATCTTCGCTAGCTAGTAGTACATATATAAAATATGTACCTAAAACAACAATAATAATAAGCCACAACAGCCAAAGTTTTGAATATTTCATTAGTAGTAATACGACTTTAAAATATGAAAACCAAGTAAAACTGGCAGTGGCCATAACAGAATAATATGAGACCACAATGCATATGTACGTATTTGTTTTACTACCCTTTTCGGCATGGCATGCGCATACCCTATGGCAACACCAGCTACAGATCCAACTAGCAGTAAGGTACAAAATATAATCATTAAATAAAAATTAAGATGTGTCCCCATCCTAAACCCTGTATGCGCTAATAAGGCAATAACAACAAACAATCCAGCCACTACATGAAAAATTCGCCAATTGTCAAAATCCCACATTTTCATCATTTTAGAAAAGCGTTTCCGGAAGGAGATAAATGAAATCAAGACTGATAACGTCAACAATGAATAACCACTGATCTGCTTATATAAATTATCTCGCCATAGGATATCTATATGCCAACTTTGATCTACTGTAGTGGAATATGAGACAGGCAGAAAAAAAGAAAATAACAATGTAACAAATGCAATAATAATTGATGATGTGACAAGTGTTTTAAATCCTTTTATTGCAACATTCGCAGAAGTATCACCAACATAGTCATTAAGAAGGTCTTTACATGAGCCGCAAACTGTTGACGCACCCGTTGCACTGGCAAGGTCTGCTACCGAACAAGCTCCTCGTGAAATTGCTTCGTCAAGATCTCTTCGTGTGACATTTGCACAATTACATACTGTGGCCGATGCCGGCCAGTCACTTACACCCTCTGTCTCATTGCTGTTCCATAGCATGCCTTTTGAGCAGAAATTGGATATCTGCAACGGCCATACATATCGATTCTTACCAATCGCCTCCTGAAAACGCTGTATACCAGGCCACTCTCCTACCCCTAGCAAGCCACAAATACGCCTATTCTTTAATATAATCTTTCTATATATCCCTTTGCTTTTATCACGAAACACATAAGAATCATTCAAAAGTGACTTTTCATTTATATCCCCCGTGCTATATACAGAAAGTCCTACCACTTTTAGTTTTGCAGTCGTTATAGAACCTGTATATTGACTAGGATTTCCCGATATAATACTAGCCAAAACTGCAGCTTGATCATAACCAGGTCCAACTAAGCCATATACCTTGCCATCATGTTCAGCGCACTCTCCTATTGCATAAATATCAGTATCATTTGTTTGTAGCTTGTCAGTGACTTTTATTCCACGACCAATATGCAAACCAGCATCAAATGCCAACTCACAATTAGGAATGATTCCTGTAGCTAATATAATAGTGTCGGCCTCAATTACTTCACCACTTCCAAGTTCAACACCTTCGACCTTGTTATCACCCAGAATCTGCTTTACTCTTGTTCCTACATGTACCTTTATGCCGCTCGTAGAAATATATTCTTCGAGATAGGTTGATGCGACACTATCTAGTTGCTTGAACATTAACCACATATCATGCTCAATCACATGAACCTCAGTATTAAACCGTTGCATCGCTTTGGCCGCTTCCAAGCCTAGTAATCCTCCACCGATGACAACAGTTTTACGTGTTCTAACACTTCTACTCATTAAAGACTGCGCATCATGTAGGTCTCTAAACTGAAATATATTTTGTAACTCAACATTCTTTATATTTGGAATGTGCGCTCTAGAACCAGTTGCAAATACAAGTTTGTTATATTTATATCGTTCACCATGGCTATCAATTATTTCACTATCATAACGATCGACAAACTCTACGCGATTATTTCCGAATACAGTTACAAATGGGTATGAGTCCAGGCTATATGATTCATATATTGATGACTCTTTGATCTCACCTGAAATTACTGACGAAAGTTTTACACGGTTATATGGCGCCCATGGTTCATCACCAAAAACAGCAATACTTAATGATTTATTTTTAGCTACTAATTGTTGTATAAATCGGACTGCTACCGGCCCAAGACCAATAACAATCACATCAAAAGATTTACGTTCAAACAATAATCCTTTTTGAACAGCTACTTCATTCATACATATAAGCCCATAAAAAAGGCGCCTTGAATACAAGTGTTACAACTTGTTTTCAAGGCGACTTTACCAAAAAAATAATTAACCGTCATTGGTTACGATGTATTATGCATCAAGCATGCCAATCATACAGGGCAATATAAATAATGAAATTCTACGATGCTTATACGGGTGCTTTGCATTTATACAGTGCAAATTATTTATAAGTGATCATACCTTGCACTAAAAAAATACAATTATTTCTAAAATTAAAAACATTAATACATGAAAATCATTAATGAAATATTACTTGTATTAAAGGAGCCCGACTCTTCAAACGATCTTATTGAGACTTTGACAGAATCAGGAATCAATAAAATAGAATTCATCACTGCAGGCCATGATATATATGCGCAAGTAAAAAAAATAAACCGGACGCACTCATTATTGAAACTGAATATCTTTCTGGGGAATTATTACAACAAATTCAAATAAACAACCAAGATTTTAACATCCCTATCATATTGTTCACTGAAACAAGCGATGACTTGATTATAGAAAAAGCTATTAAATATGGTGTTACTACTTATATTGCAGGGTCAATTGATACTCAGCGAATAAAATCTATTTTACAAGTGACCGTTACTAGGTGTACCGAAATTCAAAAACTAAAAAATGATTTAACTCAGACAAAAGCTCAGCTTGAAGAACGTAAAGTGATCGATAAAGCCAAAGGAATTCTTATGCAACATAAACGGTACTCAGAGGATGATGCCTATAAGGCACTGCGTAAACTGGCTATGGATAAAAACAAACGAATAATAGAAATTGCTGAAGGCATTGAGGCTACTTTCGATTTACTTTCCTAATAAATAATCGCACCAAAATATTGTTACTGCACTATGACAGGGCAGTCAAGCCTCTTAAGTATTCCTTTTAATTTCCTCTGCAATCCAACCTTTATTTATAATTACAATAACTTAGTCGTTTTTTTAAATGATGGCATGGTTACTGCAATATAATAATTTATTAATATACATTGACGAGGCCAACGGCGGTCAACACACAGAATAAAGACTCTCAGTCACACGTACTATTTATCTATATGTGACTGGATGTTTTTTTATTTACCCCAATTAAGGGAGAGGAAAATGAATATATTTAAAAAGAACTCATCGAATATATATTGCCTGAGGAAGACCTTGGTTAATGGCGCCTTGGCTGTAGCAATGAGCATTGGGTTATTAACTGCAACTTCTTATGCCGCAGTAGGAGAACCAGAAAAAGAAGATTTAAAATTTGGTTTCATAAAATTAACTGATATGGCACCTCTTGCTATTGCCTATGAAAAAGGTTTCTTTGAAGATGAGGGGCTGTATGTAAAACTTGAAGCTCAAGCTAACTGGAAAGTACTACTAGATCGTGTCATTGATGGTGATTTAGATGGTGCTCACATGCTCGCAGGCCAACCACTTGGGGCAACAATTGGTTTCGGTACTCAAGATCACATCATCACAGCCTTTAGTATGGACTTGAATGGTAATGCTATTACCGTCTCTAATAAAGTCTGGAAAGAAATGAAAAAACATGTGCCTCATAAAGATGGCAAACCTGTTCATCCTATCAAGGCAGATGCTCTTAAACCTGTCGTTGATAAATATAAGTCAGAAGGAAAACCCTTCAAGCTGGGCATGGTATTTCCCGTTTCAACGCATAATTATGAATTACGTTATTGGCTAGCCGCAGGCGGAATCAATCCTGGTTACTATGCACCACATAAAGGTGATATTTCTGGCACCATTAATGCTGATGCATTATTGTCTGTCACACCTCCACCACAAATGCCATCAACCATGGAAGCAGGAACAATTTTAGGATACTGCGTTGGTGAACCGTGGAATCAACAAGCCGTATTTAAAGGTATTGGTGTTCCCGTCATTACCGATTATGAAATTTGGAAAAACAATCCAGAAAAAGTTTTTGGTGTTAGTAAAAAATGGGCTGATAAATATCCCAATACACATATTCGTGTGGTTAAGGCAATGATACGCGCCGCAAAATGGCTAGACGAAAAAAACAATGCTAACCGTCCAGAAGCTGTAAAGATATTATCTAAAAGCCAATATGTCGGTGCAGACTATGATGTTATCGCTAACAGCATGACAGGTACATTCGAGTATGAAAAAGGTGACAAACGCCAAGTACCAGACTTCAATGTATTCTTTCGATATAACGCTACTTACCCGTACTACAGCGACGCTGTCTGGTATATGACTCAGATGCGCAGATGGGGCCAAATTTCTGAATCAAAACCTGATAGCTGGTATATGGATATCGCGAAAAAAGTTTATCGACCTGACATATACGCAACTGCTGCTAAGGAACTTATTGCTGAAGGAAAAATGAAAGCAACTGAATTCCCAGATTTTGCAAAAGAAGATGGTTTCCGTGCTCCACAAACCCACTTTATTGATAATATTACATACGATGGAACAAAGCCAAATGATTACCTTAAAAAATTCATAATAGGATTAAAAGGTAAAGACAAGATCTAGCAGGACTGGCCCCTCCATTACTGCATTAATGGAGGGGTCCTTTTTAAATACTGTCAATGCAATGGTACAAAAAAATGACTACTCGCTCACTAAAAAGCAATATTTTTTTACAAAATTCTTTACTTGCACCTATTGTCAGATTATTAAACAAAAACAATAAAACAGATCAACTATCAAACCTGGTTAAAGCGGCAGTTGTTCCGATCGTCGCATTATCAATATTTCTAGTTTTATGGTCGTTCGGTGCGAGCCATATAAAAACATCTCTTGGCCAAGTACCGGGACCGACTCAAGTCTGGGCACAAAGTATACAATTACTTAATGAACATAATGAAGAAAGAGAAAAAGAAAAACTTTTTCATGATCGCCAAGAAAAACGAAATGCAATTAAGTTAGCTAAAAACCCCGATGCAAAGGTACGCGTCAGACCATACACAGGCAAACCAACTTATATTGACCAGATTATTACAAGCATCCTTACCGTTGCTACCGGCTTTTTCATCGCATCTATAATTGCAATACCAATAGGAATAATATGCGGATTGAGCCCATTACTATACACAGCACTCAATCCGCTGATACAAATATTTAAACCTGTATCACCACTTGCATGGCTACCCATTGTAACCATGATAGTAAGTGCTACTTATGTATCAGATGACCCGATGTTCGAAAAGTCATATTTGAATTCTGCGATTACCGTTACCTTGTGTTGCCTATGGCCTACTATTATCAATACAACAGTCGGTGTGGTATCGATAAATAAGGATTTAATCAACGTCAGTCGTGTTTTGCAATTAAGCTGGTTCACTAAAGTTATTAAAATCGTTATTCCCTCTTCTATACCCATGATGTTTGCCGGTTTACGTGTATCACTGGGTATTGGATGGATGGTACTCATCGCTGCAGAAATGTTAGCTCAAAACCCTGGCCTTGGAAAATTTGTCTGGGATGAATTTCAAAATGGTAGCTCCGAATCACTCGCCCGCATTATGGTTGCCGTTTTCACAATAGGCTTGATCGGATTTTTTCTGGATCGCCTGATGTTAATGCTGCAAAAATCTATGAGCTGGGATAAAAATGCTTTATTACGTTAATACAAAACCAATTGACAGGATAAAACAATGAACAAATATTTAGAAATATCACAAGTGGTTATCGACTTCCCAACACCAACAGGATATTTTCGAGCACTTGATGGCATTCAACTTAGCATAGACAAAGGCGAATTTATTTCACTTATCGGTCATTCAGGTTGCGGTAAATCAACTGTACTCAACATTATCGCCGGGCTTAACAATGCCACTGAGGGAGGGGTTATTCTCAACGGTAAAGAAGTCAATCAACCTGGGCCCGACCGTGCAGTTGTTTTTCAAAACCACTCTTTACTGCCCTGGTTAACTGCTTACGAAAATGTGGAGCTTGCAGTTAAACAAATATTTAAAGGCAAAAAAAGCAAAATTGAAATGAAAGAATGGATTGAACACAACTTGTCACTAGTGCATATGTCTCATGCCATGAACAAACGTCCTGACGAGCTTTCAGGAGGCATGAAGCAACGTGTTGGAATTGCTCGTGCATTAGCCATGGAACCAAAAGTATTGTTAATGGATGAACCTTTCGGCGCACTTGACTCATTAACACGTGCACACATGCAAGACTCATTAATGGAAATCCAGAATGAATTAAAAAACACCGTTATTATGATAACCCATGATGTTGATGAAGCCGTCTTATTATCTAATCGCATAGTCATGATGACTAATGGCCCTGCTGCCAAGGTAGGTGAAATCATGGATGTTAATCTGGAGCGACCACGTAATCGACTCGAACTGGCTGAACACCCAGAATACAATCATTATCGTGCCGAAGTCGTCCGGTTCCTTCATGAAAAGCATACCAACCCTGCTAGTAAGAAAGACACCCATGAAGAGGCTGAGAACGAAAAAAAGCATAAACCCTTGTTATACGCAGTCAACGAATAACTGATGACTCTTTGCCATTAGTGAGGCTTGCCTGTGCAATCAATGCACAGGCTTTTTTAATTTCATGAGAAAACCTAACTGATATTAATAAAATAATCATATACTTACATGGACCATCAATATAAAAACATCGCCTGCAATGAATCTAGTTTATGCGTATAATTAGCGTTTTACTGGTAATTAAATAAGCACGAAAATGACACCTCCAGAAACGCTTCATCAATCATCAATCCAGTCGCTACCTCTATTGCATAAAGGTAAAGTCAGGGATATCTACGCAGTCGGCGATAATCACTTATTGATTGTCACTACAGACAGGCTATCAGCTTTTGACGTTATTTTGCCAGACCCTATTCCCGGTAAAGGCATCATCCTGACGCAAACCGCTAATTTTTGGTTTGAATACATGAAAGACATTATTCCTAATCAAGTTGCTGATATCAGTCTGGAAGAAGTCCTAATTGATGAGAACGAAAGAGCGCAAGTTACCGGGCGTGCAATAGTCGTCAAAAAACTCAATGCATTACCGGTTGAAGCAATCGTTAGGGGATACCTGATTGGATCCGGATGGAAAGATTACCAACAATCGGGATCGGTTTGCGGCATACAATTACCTGAAGGCCTAATATTGGCTGATAAATTACCGGAAGCCATATACACACCTTCAACTAAAGCTGATGTTGGTGCACATGATGAAAATGTTGATTTTGCACACACTCAAAAATTACTAGGTAATGATCTTGCGCAACAGATCAAAGACATCAGTCTTGAATTATACTCCAAAGCTGCTGAATACGCCCTCAAACGTGGAATAATTATCGCAGATACAAAATTCGAATTTGGTATTGACGATGATGGAACACTCACATTAATTGATGAAGCATTAACACCTGACTCATCACGTTTCTGGCCTGCTGACCAATACCAGCCAGGCATGAACCCGCCTAGTTTTGATAAGCAATTTGTACGTGATTATCTGGAAACATTAGACTGGGACAAAAAAGACCCCGGTCCTAACCTACCTGAGGATATAGCTAAGAAAACAGCTGAAAAATATCAGGAAGCACTTACCAGATTAACAAAATAGGAGTTTATTATGTTTGTCGTCACTAATCGCATTCCCGTAGCAGAAGGCTGGGAAAAAGAATTTGAACAGCGTTTTCGTAATCGTGCAGGCCAGATAGACCAGCAACCTGGTTTCATCAAGATGTTAGTCCTAAAACCTCAATCAGATGACACGCCTTACCTTGTAGAGACGACCTGGAATGATAAAACTGCATTTGAACAATGGGTTGATTCTGATGATTTTAAACTAGCTCATACTAACCCATTGCCAAAAGAAGCGACAAAAGATACCGGCGGCAAAATAGAAATGTTTGACGTCGTTATCTCAGCTGATTGCAAATCATGAAAAATTTCTTACGAAAACTATGTTCACCTGTTTTGAATATTTTCGAAAAGGATAATGACCCATATGATTACAAACCCATTAATCGTAAAATATTGATCTTTATGAGTTTCATCTTCAGCATCCTTGGGTCACTGGTTATTTATTTTTCACCCGCAACGAGCGACAAGGGCTTCTTGATACCTGCAATTGTTTTTCTAGCTCTCGCCTTGGTTGGTTTTATCGTTGGATTTCTCGGAAATGATCGCGCCATTTGCAGAATCTGGGGTAGCCGCTAATAAATTCTACTATTAACGTTTAGTTTGATGCCAATGCAATAAGCCCATATAGGCACAACGTTTAAATTCGCCATTTACAGCTGCAAACGGAATATATGACGGACCTATATCATTCAATGGGGTAATCATTTTTTTACGGTCTTTAATCACCGTCTCAAATAGATACCGCTCACCTTTATCATCAAAAACAACCCATGCATGCGCACTATGACGTGTGTCACCTACCCACATACCCACAACAAATTCAGCTTGATAACCTAATTCAACAAGCTTACGCCACACCCATAATGCCGAGTCTTCACAATCACCTTTTTTTGTTTGCTCAAATTCCACCGGATGTTGCCAATGTTCTTTTTTTAAAAACTGGACAATATCCTGTACATAATCACACTCCAGTAACCATTCACACATGGATTCAATATTTTTTATGGTTACATTACTGGTTTGTTGAAAAAAATGCGGAAAGTCGTGTTTTATTCCTTTTCCAAATAAAATATCTGGGACATGTCGATCCACCGGTTCCCATATATCAAGCTCAGTTTCATCTTGCACAGGCTTATTGTTTATTGACTTTGCAAAGAATTTTAAAATAGAAAACACAAATACTTTTAAGCTCATGAATAAAGCATAAAAAAAGGACCCCCAAACAAATAAAATCAATAATAAAATTGAAATTACTATAATTATAATTCCTACAGATTCCATTCACGCCACTCTTTTTATATTATTAACGACGATAAAATAATCACATGTCACTTTAACAAAAAAAGGCCGCATATGCGGCCTTTTTTCAAAACAACTATAAATAACAGCTTATTTATAGAAATCAATCATTGTTTCTAATGATTTAACCTTAATTTTATCTGCATTACCTGCTGAACCAAATGATTCAAAACGAGCTTTACAAATAGCACTCATTGCAGCTGTAGATTCTTTAAGGAATTTACGTGGATCAAAGTTTGAAGCATTTTCAGATAAATGCTTACGGATTGAACCAGTAGAAGCCATACGCAAGTCAGTATCAATATTAACTTTACGTACACCAGATTTAATACCTTCAACAATTTCTTCAACCGGTACGCCGTAAGTTTGACCCATATCACCACCGTAAGAATTGATAATCGATAACCAGTCTTGTGGCACTGAAGAAGAACCATGCATAACCAAGTGTGTATTAGGAAGGCGTGCATGAATTTCTTTAATACGGTCAATACGCAAGATTTCACCAGTAGGCTCTTGGGTAAATTTGTAAGCACCATGTGAAGTACCAATTGCGATAGCAAGTGCGTCAACACCTGTCGCTTCAACGAAGTCAGCCGCTTCCTCAACCCCTGTCAGTAACTGATCCATATCCAGTTTACCTTCAGCGCCATGACCATCCTCTTCACCCATTTCACCTGTTTCTAATGAACCCAGGCAACCTAACTCACCTTCAACTGACACACCGCCAGCATGAGCCATCTTAACAACTTCTTTTGTTACATCAACATTATATTCAAAAGAAGAAGGCGTTTTCATATCAGCCATTAATGAACCATCCATCATTACTGATGAAAAACCTGACTGGATAGAACGCAAACAAACTGCAGGCTCTGAACCGTGGTCCTGATGCATTACAACAGGAATGTGTGGATACATTTCAATTGCAGCAGAAATTAAATGACGAAGGAAAGGCTCGCCCGCGTATGAACGCGCACCAGCAGAACCTTGCATGATAACAGGACTGTTACAAGCATCAGCTGCTTGCATGATAGCGTGTACCTGTTCCATATTGTTTACGTTGAATGCTGGCATGCCATAACTATTTTCTGCGGCATGATCCAATAATTGTCGTAGGGATATTAAAGCCATGATTCTCTCCTCACTCGCTTGGTTTCCAAATATTAAAATCTTAACTAATTAAAAAAACTATAAAGAGCAAAAACTACGCCTTGGAAGGCGCTAACTCTCCAACTCTAACTATCTTCATAGCGTTGGTTCCACCCAATACACCCATTAAATCACCCTTAGTAAGCACAACTAGATCACCATCACGCACTGTACCACGGCGCACTAACTCATCAATTGCTTCTTGATTTAGCTCGGAATGATTGTCACTTATCGGTTCAAAACTGACCGGGTAAACTCCTCGATACAGTGTTACTTTACGGCGTGTTTCTACATGACTGGTTAGTGCATATATTGGAATGCCTGAACTAATGCGTGACATCCATAATGCCGTTGAACCTGATTCTGTTAATGCCGCAATGGCTTTTGCACCTAAATGATTTGCCGCATACATGGCAGACATTGCAATGGCTTCATCAATAAAATTAAACTCAGTGTTAATACGATGATCAGAAATACGTGTGATCCGTTGTTTTTCAGCATGGCGACATACGCGATCCATGGCAGCTACTGCTAAAGCAGGATATTTACCGGCTGCTGTTTCACCTGATAACATAACTGCATCAGTTCCATCCAGCACTGCATTGGCAACATCAAAAACTTCTGCTCGGGTCGGTATCTGATTTTCTATCATCGATTCCATCATTTGTGTGGCAGTAATAACAACGCGGTTTGCATATCGAGCCTGACGAATCAATTGTTTCTGAATAGCAGGTAATTCAGCATCACCAATTTCCACACCCAGATCACCACGTGCGACCATAATAACATCGGATGCCTCTATAATTTCATCGATAGCATCAATGGCTTCGGCACGTTCTATTTTGGCAACAATTCCACCACTACCACCCGCTTCTTTTAATAACTTGCGCGCCTGATTAATATCGTCAGCATTTCTGGGAAATGATACAGCCAGATAGTCAGCTTGCATTTTAGCCGCTAATTTAATGTCTTCTCTATCTTTATCCGTTAATGCGCCTGCTGATAAGCCACCGCCTTTGCGATTAATGCCTTTGTTATTGGTTAACAGACCACCTACTTTAACAACACAATTGATTTCTTGATCATCAACATCTTCAACCCAGAAAACTATTCGCCCGTCATCAACCAATAAAGTATCACCACGATGAAGGTCTTGAGGAAGTTGCTTATAGGTAATACCTACTCGTGCAGACGTGCCTTCATCTAGATCTAACTCAGCATCTAAAATAATTTTATCGCCTTCAGCAAGGTCAACCTTACCTAACTTAAACTTACCTATGCGAATTTTCGGGCCTTGCAAATCACATAACACACCCACTTGACGTCCATGTGCACGTGCCCGGTTACGAACTGCCTCAACACGTTGCACATGTTCTTCAGGGGTGCCGTGCGAGAAATTAACACGAACCACATCAACACCAGCCTGAATGATTTCATCCAGTACTTCGTACTCACCGTCATCCGTACTTCTTGGATCAGTTGCAGGTCCGAGTGTTGCTACTATTTTCGTTCTTCTTAACATATGTCTCGCATTTGTCTTTACAGGTAGTCATTACCTGTTTTTTTATTTTGCTCGATCTTCTAACATAGCAACTGCTGGTAATGTTTTGCCTTCCAGGTATTCCAGAAATGCTCCACCAGCTGTTGAGATATATGAGACTTTATCGAAAATATCATATTTTTGAATAGCCGCAATTGTGTCGCCACCGCCAGCAAGACTAAATCCATCTCCGTCAGCAATCGCCATAGAAACTGTCTTAGTGCCTTCGCCAAACTGATCAAATTCAAATACTCCAACAGGGCCATTCCATACGATGGTGCCTGCTTTAAATATAATATCAGCCAGTACTTTTGCTGATTCTGGACCAATATCAAAAATCATATCGTCATCAGCAACATCACCCGCTGCTTTCAACGTTGCTTCCGCAGTTTCTGCAAACTCTTTAGCGCAGACAACATCAGAAGCTATTGGAATACTGGCGCCACGTTTTTCCATTTTTTCAATTAATGCTTTTGCTGTATCAACCAGATCCGCTTCGTATAATGATTTGCCAACATTAAAGCCTTTAGCCGCGAGGAATGTATTAGCGATACCACCACCAACAACCAACTGATCAACCTTTTCTGATAATGCTTCAAGTACTGTTAACTTAGTAGAAACTTTAGAACCACCAACGATTGCAACCATAGGACGTGCAGGCTCAGCCAGCGCTTTTGCCAAGCTATCTAACTCGTTAGATAACAGCAGACCAGCACAGGCAGTTGGAGCAAATTTACCTGCGCCATGTGTTGATGCCTGTGCGCGATGTGCTGTACCAAATGCATCCATAACAAATACATCACATAATGCTGCGTATTTTTTCGCTAAAGTTTCGTTGTCTTTTTTCTCACCCTCATTAAAACGAACATTTTCTAAAAGAACACATTCACCGGCAGCGACATCAAAACCACCATCAAGGTAGTCTTTAATTAATCTGACGTCTTTACCTAACTTCTCAGACATAACTTCTGCGATTGGAGCCATTGAATTTTCATCATCAACCTTACCTTCTTCAGGGCGACCACGATGAGACATAACCATAACAGAAGCACCCGCTTTCATCGCGTGCTCAACAGTTGGCATAGATGCAGTAATACGCGCATCAGAAGTTACCTTGCCGTCTTTAACAGGTACGTTTAAGTCAGCACGAATTAAAACGCGCTTGCCAGCAAGATCAAGATCAGTCAACTTTATAAAAGACATTTGTAATTCTCCTAAAACTTAAAAAAATTTGGCAAGCCTGGAGCTTGACGAATTTCTCTCATAAAAGGAACCAGGTACCAGAAACGAGGGACCAGGGTTAAAAATAACTCCTAGTTCCTAGCTCCTAGCTCCTCGTACCTGCGCGGCTAACTTTAGTTAGCTGCGACGTGCTCTACGAAACGCATCATGTTACATGTGTAACCGTATTCATTGTCGTACCAAGATACGACTTTAACGAATGTTCCGTCTAATGCGATACCTGCTTCCGCATCAAAAATTGATGAGAAACCAACGCCACGGAAGTCAGTAGAAACAACTTTTTCATCTGTGTAACCCAATGTACGGCTCATTTCACCAGACTCAGAAGCTGCTTTCATTGCAGCACAGATGTCTGCGTAATCAGCTTCGTTATTCAGTTCAACAGTCAGATCAACGACAGATACGTCTGAAGTAGGTACGCGGAAAGCCATACCTGTTAATTTGCCATTCAGTTCTGGTAATACAACACCTACTGCTTTAGCAGCACCAGTTGAAGATGGAATGATATTTTCTAGAATACCACGACCGCCGCGCCAGTCTTTCATTGAAGGACCATCAACTGTTTTCTGAGTTGCAGTTGCAGCATGAACTGTAGTCATAAGACCACGTTTGATGCCCCACTTGTCATTCAGAACTTTAGCAACAGGCGCTAAGCAGTTAGTAGTACAAGATGCTGCTGATACGATTGCTTGACCCGCATATTCAGTGTGATTAACGCCGTATACGAACATTGGTGTACCATCTTTAGAAGGCGCTGATTGAACAACTTTACCCGCGCCAGCATCGATGTGTTTTTGACAACTTTCTTCAGTTAAGAAGAAACCAGTACAATCGATAACGATGTCTGCTTTAACGTCGCCCCATTTAAGGTCTGCTGGATCACGTTCTGCTGTTAAACGGATTTCTTTACCATCAACAATCATTGCGCCTTCTTTGTATGAAACCTCACCGCCGAAACGGCCGTGAACTGAGTCATACTTCAGCATGTATGCGAGGTAATCTGCATCTAATAAATCATTGATACCAACGATTTCGATGTCTTTAAATTCATTATACACAGCACGGAATACCATGCGTCCGATACGGCCAAAACCGTTAATACCGACTTTAATTGTCATAAGGTTTACTCCTAAAATATTTAACTAAAATTTTACAATACTGATTCAACAGCTTTCACTACATTTTCTATAGTGAAGCCAAATTCTTTAAACAACTGATCAGCAGGCGCTGATTCACCGAAGTGATCGATACCTACAACTACGTCAGCGTACTTGTACCAACCGTCTGTCACAGCTGCTTCAACTGCAACTGTTGGTGTGCCTTTACTTAATACTGAAGATTTATATGCATCATCTTGCGCTTCAAAAACATTTGTTGAAGGCATGGAAACGACTCGAATCTTCTTACCAGACATCGCTGCTGCTGCACCTACAGCCAATTGAACTTCTGAGCCGGTTGCAATGATAACTGCATCTGGAGCGCCATCACAATCTTTCAGGATGTAACCACCCTTAGTGATATCAGCAATTTGTGCATCAGACCGTTCCTGATGTGGTAATCCTTGGCGAGAGAAGATCAAACAACTAGGACCTTCTTTACGCTCCGCTGCTTGCGCCCAACTCACTGCAGACTCAACAGCATCACATGGACGCCATACAGCCATATTAGGAATCATGCGTAATGTAGGAATCTGTTCGACTGGTTGATGCGTAGGACCATCTTCACCCAGGCCGATAGAGTCATGAGTAAATACGAACAAGCTACGAATCTTCATTAAAGCTGCCATACGCAATGCGTTACGTGCATACTCTGAAAACATCAGGAAGGTCGCACCGAAAGGAATCAGACCACCGTGTAATGCAACACCATTCATGATTGCTGACATACCGAACTCACGTACGCCATAATTGACGTAGTTAGCATCTTCATTATTGATCATTGGTTTATAACCAGACCATTCAGTCAGGTTTGAGCAACCCAGGTCAGCAGAACCACCAAACAATTCAGGTAACATTGGCGAGTAAGCTTCGATAGACGCTAATGATGCTTGACGTGTAGCAGGACTTTTCGCATCATTATTAACTGATGCAATATATTCTGCAGATTTAGCTGCCCAGTCTGCAGGTAAATCACCCGCCATACGACGTTCGTATTCAGCTGCTAATTCAGGGAAAGCTGCTTTATAAGCCGCAAACTTTTCATTCCATGCCGCTTCTGCTTTTGCACCACTATCTTTGCAATCCCAACCAGAATAAACATCAGCAGGCACTTCAAATGCTGCATGATCCCAACCTAATGCTGCTTTAGTCAGGTTAATTTCTTCTTCACCTAATGGTGCACCGTGACAAGCATGGCTACCCGCTTTATTTGGTGAACCAAAACCGATTGTTGTTTTACAACAGATCATCGTTGGCTTGTCTGTCATCGCTTTTGCAGTATCGACCGCTTTTTGTAATGCTTCTGAATCATGTCCATCAACATCTGCAATTACATGCCAGCCGTAAGACTCGAAACGTTTAGGTGTATCATCAGAGAACCAGCCTTCAACGTGGCCATCGATAGAGATACCATTGTCATCCCAGAACGCAATCAATTTACCTAGACCTAAAGTACCAGCCAGTGAACAGGCTTCATGAGAAATACCTTCCATCAAACAACCATCTCCCAGGAATACATAAGTGTGATGATCAACGATGTCGTGACCTTTTTGATTAAACTGACCAGCCATTGCTTTTTCAGCAATCGCCATACCCACACCATTAGTTATGCCCTGACCTAAAGGACCTGTTGTTGTTTCAACGCCTGGCGCGTATCCGTACTCAGGATGTCCTGGAGTTCTGGAATGCAGCTGACGGAAATTTTTCAGATCATCAATTGAGAGATCGTAACCTGTCAGGTGTAACAATGAATAAATCAACATGGAACCATGACCATTCGACAATATAAAACGATCGCGGTTGCTCCAGTTAGGGTTGGCTGGATTGTGGTTCATGTTATTGTTCCACAATACTTCTGCAATCTCAGCCATACCCATAGGGGCGCCTGGATGACCAGAATTGGCTTTCTGTACTGCATCCATACTCAATGCACGAATCGCGTTTGCTAAGTCTCTACGTGAGGCCATAGATCTCTCCTCTGTTCCAAAGTTTAAATTAAAATCTGTTCATAGCCCGATCATCAAACACTTGAAAACAAGCTTGAATAACCAGACTACATAAAATTCATTTTTCCGACCTACTTCGTCTTTATCACGACAAAAAGATCACACTGTGCATGCGTTTTACCAAGATGCACATTACAAAATAACAGCGTAGCCATTGCTACCCTATTCGGAAGAAGCGGTATTTTCCCCTACTTGGAGTGATTCGGCAATAGTGAGACTAGTTATATAAGGATAAAACTTACTTGGGCTAGCACTAATAAAACATTATAAATAACATGGAAAATATATAACTACATGTTTTATATAAATATTAATACTATTCATCCATCCATTTAATCGAACAACCCATACTGGGAATTTGTTCTAATGGCCCCT
>Ga0316204_10001302_pt1 | contig 71121 bp, 58 predicted proteins | sample 6monrhotite_MG_2_FD_205661 | JGI IMG/M metagenome (GOLD analysis project Ga0316204, IMG submission 205661) | Microbial mat bacterial communities from mineral coupon in-situ incubated in ocean water Damariscotta River, Maine, United States -... | ecosystem: Environmental > Aquatic > Marine >... | reverse complement strand
GGGAATCGAACCCGCATCATCAGCTTGGAAGGCTGAGGTTCTACCATTGTACCATACCCGCCTTTTCAACTCGCTATTCGCAAGTCATGCTTCATCACGACAAACAAATCACTTACTTTAAAGACGACAATGCGAAAAAATCACATAGCGCTTTCTAAAATACTGGTGGTGGGGGAAGGATTTGAACCTTCGAAGGCGAACCGTCAGATTTACAGTCTGATCCCTTTGACCACTCGGGAACCCCACCAAACTTCTATAATTTGCGCCTCAATAGCCCATAGGAAAAATAAGCCGCAAACAATATTTTTTAAAACAATGGGGTATTCATTACTGAACACCCCATTTAAATATGGTGCCGGTTCCCGGAATCGAACTGGGTACCTACTGATTACAAGTCAGTTGCTCTACCAAGTGAGCTAAACCGGCACATTTAACTCATGAATTATCACAAAACATTATGAGTTAACCTCTGTTTGAAAGTGGATATACATAGCAGCTCTCAAGCAGGGACGCGAATTCTAATGAGTTATATCAAAATGATCAACGATTTTTTTCAAAAAAAAGCAATTCTCTTGGTTTCTTAAGAATCATCACCAACAATTGGCCTTCATTAGGCTCTTTTATGTCATTAAGCCTCGTTTTCCGAATATAGTTTCACCAAACCATCAAACACTAATAAAGGTTTCCGCGATAGTGAGCAGTTTGAAAGTTTATCCAATTGTTTTTTAACCGGTTTATACCAATACTCACTACCACCACCGCTCAATAACCATGAGTCAATTTGGTATTGACTTGTAGCTTGTTTGATACTGTTAATAAGGTAAGCGCTAATTGACTGTTCAATGCCAAATTCTACGCATTCTTCAGTAGAACTCCCTAATGAAAATTCTTCCTCAACCGCAAGCTCTCCCTTAGCTCTAACTCTAGCAGTATTTAATAGGCTATCTCGCATCAACATTTTTCCCGGTATAATATGCCCCCCAAGATGCCTTCCTTCGCCATCAACAATATCGAGTTTAATTGCCGTTCCAATATCAAGAATACCTACGTTTTTATTATTTTCATGTGCCGAAATAATCGTTAACCATCGATCAACCCCCAATCGAGTTGGATTTTGGTAGGCACACTGAACACCACAAGCCCTTGCCGAAGATCTGGCAAAATAATAGTTCCAACTCAACTTGCTCAACTGCTCTTTTAATTGCTTATTATCTTGATCACTTCTAACAGAAGCTATCAAGACATCCTTAAGATACTGACCGTTTAATTTTTTTTCACAACTTGCAAGACATGAAGCAATCGAATCGGCAATCTGAATAACTGCCTTCTCTCTCAATTCAGAAAGTTCTTCCACCAATAAATACTTAAGTTGAGTATTACCCCAATCTATTAAAAGATACATTCACTAACCTTTATTCGCCCTTAAACTCACCTCTCCGGAAAAAAACACCTTCTCTCCATCTGCGGTTTTAATAATTATTGCACCACTTTTATCAATACCAATCTCTATTCCCGCTATTTCTCGCTTGTGAGAACGGATCACGATTGGCTTATCATAAAAAGCACTATAAGAAGTCCAGTCACGACGAAAAGAATCAAACCCTTCTTCAATATATTTTACCAATACTGCATCAAGCTCCTTTAGGATTTGTACAAGTAATTCATTTCGGGAGACCTCTTGAATTAAGCTCGAACGTAAATTCACCCAAGGTTGGTCAATTTCACTATCTTTCTCAACCATATTCCAGTTAAGACCAATTCCAATATTCAAAAAACTGTGGTCATTACTATCTCCGCTAGCTTCCACCAATATACCCGCTAACTTCTTCTGATTAAGCAATATATCATTCGGCCATTTTAGAGTTACTTTTTCTTTGCTTAAACGATCTAATAAGCGAGTCAAACCTATGCCAATGGCGAGGCTTAAGCCTCCAAGCGCACTTAAACCCATCGGAAAATTTAATCCTAATGAAAAATATAGGTTTGCACCAAACGGCGATACCCATTTCCGGCCGTTACGTCCTCGGCCTTCGGTTTGATGTTCTGCGATACAAATTCGTGAAATACCCGGCTCTTTTTTCCAAGTGCAAGTTAGATAGCTTGAAGTAGAATCTATGGTAGGTTTCACCTCTATAATAGAGAAAAGTTGAAGATGGCCTTGCAACTCCTTAACCAAATAATCTTGATCTATCAGCGATAATCCACCAGGTATCTTGTAACCTTTACCCCTTACAGCATAGATTTCAATTTGCCAACTTTGCAGCTTATTAATATGTTTCCAAATAGCTGTGCGAGAAACATCAAGCTGATTAGCAAGTTCCTCCCCTGAGTGAAAACGCCCATCAGCAAGTAATACAACAAGCTGCTGCAACCGCTTTAAGCTATCCCTTTTCATCCGCCTCTCCTAACGGCTTTTCATAATTCAAATCCAAACACCCAAGAATCCTAACTTCTGGTTCTAAATCCACAGCAAATACTTGTTTTATTTTACCAATAATCTGATTAGCCATAAATAAGATATTAGCGCCCGAATCATCGGCATAATTAACCAATACCAGCGCTTGGTTTTTATGTACTCCAACTTTACCAAAAGTCTTTCCTTTAAAACCGACATGCTCTATCAACCAACCGGCTGCCAATTTATAATCTTGAACAATCTGATCAGCAACAGGATAAGCAACCAAATCGGGAAAATCGTTTTTTAATTGATGATACTGCTCTTGATTAACAACCGGGTTTTTAAAAAAACTACCAGCATTGGCGAGTATATTTGGATCAGGAAGTTTTTCTCCTCGAATTTGGCAAACTCGCTCAAAAACCTGCTTAGGTGATACCGATGTATCATCTTTAAAATACTCAGCCAAAGGCTTATAGGAAAGCACCAATTTTGGCTCTTTTGATAAAACAAAGTCCACACTAGTCACCAAGTAATGACCTTGCCCTGCTTGTTTAATAAAGCTATCTCGATAAGCAAACTGGCAATCTTGATGAGAAAAGACCACAAACTCACCTTTATCTAGATCAAAACATTCAACCTGCTGAATAAAGGATTCAACTTCGACACCATAAGCCCCAATATTTTGTACCGGCGATGCCCCTACAGTGCCGGGAATTAACGCTAAATTCTCAAGCCCAAAATACCCCCGTTCAAGACAAAAACAAACAAATTCATGCCAAGGCTCTGATGCAGCAACCCGTAAACCAACCTGATTTTGATCTTCAAACAGAATCTCAATTCCGTTCATTTGAGGATAGATCACCAAACCTTGATAATCTCCGACAAATAACAAGTTGCTTCCACCGCCAAGAACAAAACGTTGTTGAAAAGAGGCTATCTCTGCATAATTAGATTGCAACTCATCTTTGTTATCAATTTGTATAAACGCTGCAGCATTTGCCTTTACATTAAAAGTATTGAGTTTATCTAGTGCAACATTGGTTGAAATAGCGCCCAAATTTATTTATTCCGCACAGCTAAAAAATTGTATTCAGTTTACACTAGCATCAAGGATTCAGGCTATAGCAACTTGCGCTTTAATAACAAATCAAGCATATTGCCTCTAATTAGAGAAAGAATAAATCGGTGCTAATTCCATTAATTAATCAGCAAATGTAACAAGTGATTTAATGAATGTAACTTTCTTGCCTGTCTTATGTCACTTTTAAACAAGTGAAATGATTTTATTTTTACAAATAATGACTAACGAGAAACCAATAAATGATCCAAAAATTAGTCCTATTCATTATTAGCTTGGCTTTAAGTCTGGCTATATCTACCTCAGCAAAATCAGCTAATGCAGAAGAGGAAGATTATGCCCCTGACTTTACAATTAATCGCTTTGACGGAAGTGAATTTAAGCTAAGCGATTATCGGGGGAAAAAATCAGTTTATTTGGTATTTTGGACCACTTGGTGCACCTACTGCATAAAAAAGATCCCTAAACTCCAATACACCACCAGTGTTCTTAATGAACAAATTGAAATCATCGCAATCAATACGAGTGTCAAAGATACTTTTGCTAACGCTCTAAAATATCAAAAAGAGCGCGAACTCAAATATCCACTAGCGTTTGATTTTGGTAAAAAAATCACTGACCTATATGATGTATGGGGTACTCCTACCGAATTCATTATTGATATCAATGGAAAAATCATTCACCGTGATGGCATACCTGATGTACTTTCTGAACATCTCAGTAATTGGAATATGATCGATCATAGTAAACAAACAGAAACACTGATCACAAAGAACGAATGTAATAAGGAAAGCATTAGGTGCTAAAAGCTTCAAATACAATTAACTCTAACGGCTCATTAGCCAAAAAAGGCTCAACCAAAGCCAAATTTGTCGGGGCTCTGTCTAGTGGTCTCAACCGACGAGCGTTTTTGCGTCAATCTAGTGCAGCTATATTAATTGCAGGGATCGCCGCTTGCAAACCTGACATAAAAATGCCCACTACAGCAGAACCCAATCAACCAACCCCAAAAACAGGGCTAACCGATCGCTTTTCCTTTGATTCGCATCAACAAGCCTCTATTAAAGCAGTTCAAATTCAGCTTTTCCCCGAAGATGGTGACGGCCCTTCAGCAAATGACATCAATGGACTAGACTACCTAGAGTGGGCACTCACAGATTTAGATAATCAAGAAGATGGCGACGGTGATTTTATTCAAAAAGGTGTGGGCTGGTTAGATTCCCTGTCAGAACAAACCAAAGGTAGTCAATTTATTAAGCTAAGCCTCGAACAACAAAATGAAGTGCTACAAAAAATCAGCCAATCCAGCGCGGGAGAAAACTGGCTATCTTTATTAATTTATTATCTATTGGAAGCTCTATTACTTGATCCTATTTATGGTGGAAATCCAGATCAAATAGGTTGGCAGTGGCTACAACATCAACCGGGATTTCCTAGACCAAACGATCAAACAAACTACCGGGTCTTTCAATGAATAAAACATTAGAATATGACTGCTGCATTGTTGGTAGCGGCGCTGGTGCCGGACCTGTAGCTTTTGAATTAGCAAAAGCAGGGCATAAAGTCTTAGTTTTAGAAAAAGGCAAGTGGTATAAAGAAAAAGACTTTCGCAAAGACGAGCAACTTTATCGACATAGTATTTTCCGCTCAAAAATTGCTGATGAACGTCACCTACTCGAAGAGCCTGATGGTGATGAATGGTCATCCGATACAACATCACAATTTTGGGGCGGCAATATTGTCGGCGGTGCCTCTAACTTTATGAGCGGCTATTTTCACCGGCTCAAGCCTGAAGATTTCCACCTTGTATCTACCTTCGGAAAGATTAAAGGGGCTAATACTGTTGACTGGCCGATCAGCTATGATGATTTAGAACCTTATTATGCCAAAGTCGAAAATATTGTTGGCGTCTCAGGAAAGGTTGTTAAACACCCATTTTTAGAGCCCCGCTCTACTGACGACTACCCTTTTCCACCCACCGCAGAACATCCAATCGCTTCTTGGTTTGATAATACTTGCAACCAAATGGGATTAAATCCGCTACCTATGGCAAGAGGCATTTTATCTCAGCCATTTAACGGAAGAAAAAGCTGTGAATATTCTGGCTATTGTGGAAGTTATGGTTGTGCCTCTGGCGCTAAAGCAAGTTCCAGAGCGGCATTATTAGATCAAGCAGTTGCAACCGGAAATTGTGAAATTTTAACTGAGTCAAAAGTCTATCGGCTGACTAGCGACAATAAAGGCAATGTAACTTCTGCAGATTATTTTGATAAGGGTAATCAGTCCATAAAGGTTAGAGCAAAAATATTTGTGGTCGCTTGTTATTCAATTGAGTCGGCTAGATTATTATTAAGCTCGCCCGGAGAAAAACATAAAGAAGGGCTCGGTAATAATCACAATCAAGTAGGAAAAAATTTACACTGCTGTGCTGGCGGAACCGGTCACGGAATTTTTCAATTCGACCAATTTTCTCAAGAGCAAGTTGAGCAACTAAAAACTCGTGGTCCATTTTTTAATCGGGCACTACAAGATTGGTATTTTATTAACGATAAGAAAGCTTTCGACAAACCTGTCAAAGGCGGAACAATTGATTTTGTTTTTGATCCACCATCTCCAACAGCTGATGCCAACGACCAAAAATGGCAAGGTGATAATCTACTTTGGGGAACTCCCCTTAAGCAAAAAATTAAATCTCACTTTACTCAATCGAAAGATTTTAAATTCGAAGTATTCTGCGATTGGCTAACTAATGATAACTGCCATGTGAGTTTAGCGCCAAATGAAAAAGATAAATGGGGTTCGCCTGTCGCCAAAGTTAAAGTTGGTTTTCATCCACACGATTTAAAAGTCGCGAGCTATATTGTAAAAAAAGGTAAGGAAGTGATGAAAAGTCTCGGTGCTAAAACCGTAACAGGAAATGCCTTCACATCACCAACGTCAAACTTGATTGCGGGGGGCCTCAGATTTGGCAACGACCCAAAAACTTCCGCTTTAGATTCTGACTGTAGAGTTCACGGAACTGATAATTGCTTTGTAACCGATGGAAGCTTTATGCCAAATGGCGGAAGTGTAACACCAACCTTCACTATTTATGCGAACTCTTTTAGAGTTGCTGACAAAATCATCAACCAATTGGGGAAATAACTCAATTCAAATCTGCACCAACTCAACTTATAACTCAGCTTCTCGCTTACGCTCTTGGCGTGCTTGTTCTTCTTCAAAAGCGGCTTTTATTTCTAAAAGAATATTATCGACATCGGCTTCTTGTTCCGATTCTTGGAATTGCCCAGTTAGCTCGACATCACCTTTGAGCTCGCCACTTTCATACAGATCCCAAATTTCTTTCGCATACTGACTGTTAGCTAGTTGAGGTGCGAACTGGGAATAATAATTTTTCATATTATTAACATCCCGCTCTAACATCGCTTTAGCATTATTGTTTCCCGCCGCGTCCACCGCTTGTGGTAGATCAATAATGACTGGTCCGTATTCATCCAGTAACACATTAAATTCCGATAGGTCTCCGTGAACTACGCCAACGCTGAGCATCCGCGCAACATCGTTCATAATAGTTGCATGGTCTTCTAGAGCCTGTTCTTCAGTTAATAAAACATCATTCAAACGAGGCGCAACATCTCCTGTGCCATCAACCACTAACTCCATTAATAAAACGCCATCAAAACAGCCATAGGGCTTAGGCACTCTAACACCTGCATCAGCCAAGCGGTATAAAGCATCAACTTCGGCATTTTGCCATGCTTCTTCTTGTTCTTTGCGGCCGAAACTGGATTTATTCTCCATCGCTCTAGCACGTCGGCTATTGCGACCCCGACGCCCTTCTTGATATTGAACTGCTTTTTTAAAACTCCGCTTGTTTGCCTCCTTATAAACTTTGGCACAGCGAACTTCCGTCCCACAGCGTACTAGATAAACGGTTGCTTCTTTTCCACTCATCAGCTGACGTAAGACTTCGTCGACTATACCGTCTTCATAAAGTGGTTTGATTCTTTTAGGCATTTTCATGGCGACTTTATACATGACCTTGCCGTAAAATGGAATAGAGAATAGTCAAGAGCCGCTAAGATAAATTTATTGGACGCTTGTACTGGTATCGCTCTAGGTTTATTTATCAATCACTACTCTGTTTCGCCCTGAGGTCTTAGCTTTGTACATGGCATTGTCCGCTCGTACAACTAATTCTGAGAATCCTTCTTTCCCATTTTTCAACTCTGCCACTCCGATACTGACAGTAAATTTTATTTTACCTACTCGCATTTCTTCAACTTTTTTTCGAATTCTTTCCGCTATTTCACTAGCCATTAACAAATCACTATGATCTAAAAAGACCACAAACTCTTCGCCACCAAATCGAGCAACAACATCTTCCTTTCTGCTTGCAGCTTTAAGCTCTTTTGAAAACTCTTTAAGTACCGCATCGCCTTCAGCATGACCATAAGTATCATTTATTAATTTAAAATGATCGATATCTAACATCAGAAGTGATACCGAAATATTATTTCTCATTGCTCTGGCAACTCGGTGGTTTGCTACCTCTAAAAGGTAATATCGATTATATAACCCCGTTAGTTGATCGCGCATCGCCATCATAGTTAACTGATCACGCTGCTTCTTTAATTCAATATGGGTGTCAATTCGAGCTAATAAAATTGCAGGACGAACCGGCTTGGTCAAATAGTCGACTGCGCCTAATTTTATACCCTTTTCTTCATCCTCTTCCGACTGCATTGCCGTCACAAAAATAACTGGAATAGATGCCGTTTCAGTGTTCATTTTCAAACGCCTACAGACTTCATAACCATCCATTTCTGGCATATCTACATCAAGTAAAATAAGATCAGGTTTTACATCAGAAAAGACTAATTCAAGACATTGCTTTCCAGATGTGGCAATTTTTAGCAAGAAACGGTTCTTTAAATAACTTGCAAGAAGCTGAATATTTGCGGGCTCATCATCAACCAAAAGAATTGTGGCTTGATTATTCATTATTCAATTCCTATTTCCTTAACAATACCGTTTAATGTCTCTATCGCCGTTTTTGTATCAAATTGACTCACCTGTTTTTCAAGGAGCTTTAATTGAGATGTTAGCTCCATTTTAGTAACTTGGTTAGTCAAAAGGTTTATTTCTTGAGGGTCAATATAATCATTTTGTTTCAATCTCTTAATTAGGCTAACCACTTTCCCTTTTAATTCTTCTTCTGATATTTCAATTGTTTCTTTTTGTTTATCTCCAGAGCCAGAGGTATTCAATTGTTCTTTCATATAATCACTTAGTTTAGCAAATAAAAGATTATATTCCTTTTCGATTTTTGTCATTAATGGCTGAAATAAATCACTTTCATTATCAATAGCCGCTTGCTCTAATTCTCCGGCTCGTTGATGTAATCTCATACCACTTAGATTAGCTGCAATTCCCTTTATTGTATGTGCTAAATGCTTCACGGAATCAGAATTTACCATATCAACAGCGTTTTTAAGTGCTATTATTTTTTGAGGCACACTATCGATAAATAAATTGATTAGAGTATGCAATAAATCATGGCTGCCCATAACTCTTTTTAGTGCTGAATTTTCACACCATTCGAGTGAAAGGTCAGTTTTTTTAGTTAAAAATGAGGATACTGGAAGAGCCTTTGAGAAGGCTTCTTTAAGTGCCATATTTTTGGGTTCCATATCTGCTGATTCATTTTCAGATGGTATTAACCATTTCTGTAACTTGTTAAACAGCATTTCAGGCTCAATTGGTTTTGATAGGTAATCACTCATACCTGAATCAATACATTTTTCTCTATCACCCTCCATTGCATTCGCCGTCATAGCTAGAATCGGGACAGTTATATAGGCATCCCCCCCTGAACCTCTCCTAATCTGCCTGCTAGCTTCGTAGCCATCCATTTCAGGCATTTGACAATCCATAATAATTAAACGATAGGGATGCTCATTTTTAGAAAGATTTAAAAGCTCTATTGCTTCGATGCCATTCGCAGCTATATCTGCAGTTAATCCGATCTGTTCCAATATTCCTAAAGCGACTTGCTGATTTATTTGGTTATCTTCCACCAATAAAATCCTACTTCTAGGTAAAGCAAGCTTATCTGTCATTGCCTTATTTTCAGCAGTTGCAGGAGTATTTAAATAATTGCCCCTAATAAAAGTTCTAGCTTGCTCGCTTGGTTCTGTTAGTGCATTAAGGGCGTTAAAAAGGTCATAGGGTGTTGCAGGTTTTGAAAAATAACCAGAAAAACCTATGTTGATATAATATTCTAACTCCTTTTGTTCCGAGATAGAGGTCATCATGATTAATTTCATATCTTTTAAGCTAGGGTTATTTTTTATCTGCTTTCCTAGGTCATCACCACTCATCAGAGGCATTTGCATATCTAATAATGCAATATCGAATAACATTTGTTGGTTAGCGAGCTTTGAGTTGCATATATCAAGTGCATCTTGACAACTTTTTGCTTCTGAAACTTTCGCCCCCCAAAGCTCAAATTGCTCTTTTAAAACTGAGCGGTTTGTTTTGTTATCATCAACAATTAAAATATTAAGCGAATCAATATTAAAGTTAGGCTTAACTTGTATTGGGTTTTCACCTTTCTCCAGTTCGATCTTGAAACTAAAATTACTGCCTTTCAACAGTTCACTAGTGACCTCTATTTTACCCCCCATCAACGAACATAGCTTTTGACTGATTGATAAACCTAGTCCTGTACCACCATATTTTCGTGTAGTAGAAGCGTCCACTTGAGTGAATTCATCAAAGAGTGATGTTAATTTGCTTTCTGGAATACCAATTCCTGTATCAATAACAGAGCAATGAAACTCGAGTGCATTTTCATTATTAATCAGGTTAGCTTTTATGATAATTTCCCCGTCCTTAGTAAATTTAATTGCGTTACCAACAAGATTAGTTAATATCTGTCGCAACCTACCCGGATCACCTTTGACAGAAGCATCCTTTATCCCCGTAGTATCTAATATAAGTTCAATACCTTGAGTTTGTGCTTTTAAAGCAATCGACTCTACAAAGTCACTAAGCACTCGAATCAAATCAAAGTTGAGGATTTCAAGATCTAATTTACCTGCTTCGATTTTAGAAAAATCTAAAATATCATTAATTAATATCAACAATGATTCTGCACTAGATTTTGCAACATTCGCCTTATTCTTTTGGTCACTAGTAAGGTTGCTATTTAACAAAAGACCCAACATTCCAAGAATTCCGTTCATGGGGGTTCTAATCTCATGGCTCATGCTTGCAAGAAACTCACTTTTTAATCGATTACTCTGCTTTTCTAGCTCTGAGGCTTCTTTTAGCATTTGTTGTGCGTGCTCTTGAACGATTGCCGATGAAAATTGATCACTAACTTCCTGAAGAATAGTCAAAATATCGATACTGCTCTCTATTTCACTTGAAGCATGTAGAGTAAGAACTCCAAGAAGCGGACTCAATATTTTTCCGTGATTAGCTATAGGAATGTAAGATGAGTAAATACAATCATCTGGCTGATTGACAACTAATATCTCTCTCGTTTTTAACACCTCTCCGTGAAAATTCCTGTCTTGTTCTAACAATGAAAATTTATGATTAATAGGATTTAGTTGACTAGACTCTTTTCCATCTTTATCGAGTAGAAACATTGCAGCGTCTTTTACTGAAGGTAAAACATCTAGTTCTATTAATAAATCTAATGCCACAGCTATTCGCTCTGATAAAACACTGTTACTCGATAAAGCATTGGCTATCTTAAGCTTAATGTCGGTTGATTTTAATAAGATTTGTTTTTCGTGCTCATCTTTTTGACGTTGGGTTATATCTCTGACCATCGCCGCAAAATAACTAAAATCTCCAACAACAACCTGAGTGACAGCCAACTCTAAAGGGAAAACCTTTCCCTTTTTGGTAAGTCCTTTGACTTTTTCAGTCGAATTCAAAAAAGACTGATTGCCTCCATTGTGAACTTTTTCAAATCCTGATAAATGTTTTTCCCGTAATTCCATGGGGATTAAATCAGTCACATTTTTGTTAACAAGTTCGCTTTCTTGATAACCAAATATATCGTTTGCAGCGGGGTTGGAAGATATTATCTTGCCTTTATTGCTGATTGTTATAATTCCGTCGGCTACTGAATTGAAAATACTTCTTGCCATTGCTTCACTTCGAGCCAAGCCCCGTTGAGCATTTTTTCTATCGGTAATATCAGCTCTAATAGCAATATAGGTTTCAGGTTTTCCTTTACTGTTCAAAAATGGAATTATCGTGGTATCAACCCAATAAATTTCTCCCTGTTTATTTCTATTACATATTTCATTTTTCCATACCCTGCCATGAGATATCTCTCGGTACATTTGCTTGAAAAAATTAACATCATGATATCCAGAATTCAATATTCGGTGATTTTGACCGATAAGTTCATCAAACGAATATCCACTGATCTCTGAAAATTTCTGGTTAGCCGACAGGATTTTTCCTTTAACATCTGTTGTCGCTATAATCGCATGCTGGTCATAAGCGTATTTTTGTAACTCCAGCTCCTTCAAGCTTTTTTTGGCTTTCCTCTGACTTTCTTCAAGTTTCTTTTTGTCACTTCGCTGTTTTTCTAACATAAAACTAAAAGAGTTGGTTAGTTGAGACAATTCTTTATTACTTTCAAGCGTTATAATTTCATCGTTTTTCCCCAATGCGATATTAACGGCATTTTTTGCCAGAGATGTAATTGGTTGAGTAAATTTAGATGATAGGTATACTGCTCCGATTAAAATAATTAAAATAGATAGCATTAAAACGACAAAAGAAAAACCTGCAAAATCGTTAATTGTTATCAAAGCTTTGTCTAACTCTATTTCACTTATTAGTATCCAATTCGTACTTCCAATCTTGATAAAATAATCGACGCCGATAACTTTTTGTCCTAAAGGTCCTAGATATTCATCAGCAGGATTCATTTTAACCTCTGAAAATTGTTCTTTAGTTTTAACCAAAGCACTAATTTCATCTCGAAACATAGACAAATCAACTTTGCGTTCTAAAACGGAATCCCAACTATCATTAATTGGCGTTTGAAGTATTCCTTCTTCATTTACAATGTAATAGTTGATATCTCTTTCAATACCTGATTTAACAAGAGAAAAAATTCTATCCAACTTAAGTTGAAATGCAACAACTCCTCTTTTTTGACCTTTCTCATCAACTAACGGCGCAGTTAAAAAACTTGCTAGTCGATCATTTGATGGAGAATAACGTTCTAGCTCTGAAAAAAATATTCCTCCTGTATTCAAAGTCTTTCGGACACTTTTTGCAAACATGGTCTTAGAAAACCTTCCAGAATTAAGATTGCTACCAAGATCATCCTCTTTTTTTGTGGTAAATAAAATGTTTGCCTGTTGATCGATAAGAAATATGTCATAAATATAGTCATATCGAGAAGAAAGGTTAAAAAGTCCACTTTGGAATTGATTGATTCTCAAGCTCCAATCATCGCTTTTCACATATTCATTAAGCGATACCTCTCTTGGCCACCCATCGCTCAGTTTTTTTAGGAATTCAATATTCTTTTTTGAAGAAGATTGAATAGAAATATCCATAAATCGATATTCAAACCAATTGGTAATAAATTTTGCTTTTATCAATGCGGATTGAGACAGTTCATTTTCCGCAACTATTCGGAGGGATTTAGCATTTTGTTCATAATTAAACCAAGAAATTAATATAATCGGAAGAATCGAAATTATAAGAAACCATCCAATTAACTGGTTTCTTATAGAACCTTTCTTAAAATTATTAAGCATTGTGCATTGGTACCAAAAATGGAAAAGCTTGATGTTAAATCAATCTTACAGAAGCTTTTTTAAGTAAATGTACACAAATACTCCTTGATAATGGTATAACTATGAGTAAAATCATGCACATGCAATAAAATAAAGTATAGTCTATACTTTATCAGTCGTTTGAAAAAAGTAGTTCATAACTTGTCTAATTATATGGAAATTTTGCCTTGCCTGAGAAAACCTTGCTTGTAGTTGATGATAGTCCGTTATCTAGAATGATGGTAAAAAGCTATGCGGAAGCCGAGTATCCTGACTGGAGCGTATTTGAAGCGTCGAATGCTATAGAAGCAACCGAACTATCCGATAAGAAAAATTTTGATTATATGACTATCGATTATAATATGCCGGGCATGGATGGCCTAACTCTTATACATCAATTGAGAGATAGTCATCCAAGAACTAAAATAGCTTTATTAACGGGAAGTATTAATGCAGATATACAAAAAGAAGCTTCAGAATTAGGCATACATTTTATTCAAAAACCGATAACCCAAGCAAAAATTGTAAACTATCTAAAAAATTAACTCTCTTAGCGCTACTCTCTCGCTAAATTGTATTAAAATAACGCCTGCCCTCATAAAATTCTAGGAAAATCTAATGGAAAAATTTATTGTGCCAATCGCTCTTATCCTAATCGTTATAGCTTTCTTTTATTTCAAATCCACGATTAATTCTGGAGCAGCAGAAGAAAACATTCAACTCGGAATAGATTTCCTTGCTGAAAACAAAAGTGCTGAAGGAGTTGTCGAAACTAAGTCTGGTCTTCAATATAAAGTTTTAACCTCAGGCACTGGGACAGAGCATCCAAAAGCAAACGACAGAGTTAAAGTTCATTATCATGGGACATTATTAGACGGAACTGTCTTTGATAGTTCGGTTGAGCGTGGCGCTCCTATTAGTTTTGGTTTAAACCAAGTGATTTCCGGATGGACAGAAGGCGTTCAACTGATGGTTGTCGGAGAAAAAACACGATTTTTCATTCCATCCAACTTAGCCTATGGCAATCGTTCTACTGGAAAAATTGGTGCGGGTTCGTTACTTATATTTGAGGTTGAACTACTCGCCATTAACGAATAATTAAACTCGTTATGCTTTTTTGTTTGTTCTAATTGTAAGCGCAATCTGGTAACTATGGGGTAACAACTTTTTCGACTCCATAGGTTTACCCAATGCCGTTAGTTGCTTTTTCTAAACTACCAACTTTTCAACGATTAAAAAATGAGTTTCATGATGTGCTGCCTCTAGAACGCGCCACTCACCAAGATATTCGCGAACAGCATATTGGTCTGCTCAATATGATGCCTGATGCATCCTTAAAGGCGACCGAGCGACAATTTATGAGACTAGTTGGCGATTGCAATCAAATCGTTCAATTTTATGTTCATCTATTTACTATTCCAGAAATTAAGCGCAATGCAGAATCTCAACAATGGATTGATGATTATTATGAAGATTTCGATTCAATAAAAGAGCATGGCTTAGATGCTTTAATTATTACCGGAGCAAACCCAGCGTCAGAAAATTTGGAACAAGAGCCTTTTTGGCCAACACTCACTCGGGTGATTGATTGGGCTAAAGATAATGTTGCCTCAACATTATGCGCCTGCTTAGCAACTCATGCGGTTGTGAGATATTTATACGATATAAAAAGAGAGCCTTTGGGAGAAAAAAAATGGGGTGTATTTGAGCACCGATTAATGGATAAAAAACACCCTTTAACAAGACACATGAATACTCGCTTTGACGTACCACATTCGCGATTTAATCAGGTGAGCAAATCCCAACTCGAAGATAAAAATCTAAAAGTGCTTGCTGAAAGTCAACAAGCTGGAACTCACTTAGCGGTTAGTCCTGATGGGTTTAGGCTCATCTTTTTTCAAGGTCATCCCGAATATGACTTACTTAGCCTGCTAAAAGAATATAAACGAGAAATTATACGTTGGTTTAATGGACAACGAATTGACTATCCACCATTTCCCGAAAATTATTTTAATCAGCTAGTTCAAGATGAGCTTGAAAAATATCGCTCTCAGGCAATTATTGCAAAGTCTAACAATAGCTCTTTCCCTGACTTTCCTGAGGAAAAATTGCAATCCGAAATTGACAATACCTGGCGAGACACTGCTTTATCTATCTTTAATAATTGGCTTGGTATTGTGTATCAACTGACCAATAAAGATCTAAATAAGCAATTTATGGAAGGTGTTAATCCTGAGGATCCACTTAAAAGCATTCAATCTAATAAACCTCTCATTTGATTACAATATTTTCTTGTAAGAGATTGTCCATTATTTACTTAAGAGATCACCTAACAACACTACAGAATATCTCTATTTGTAATATACGGGATTTGCTAGCTAAAAACCCACTAACAGCAACTCATTGAATTTAAAGAAAAATAATAACCTTTTACATTATAAAACCCTAATATAATCTATTACCAATTTTATCCTCTAGTTGCGATTTGTTTTGATCAAGCTATTCTACTTACCAAGCGACAAGGATGCTGCTGGAAAAGGAACAATGAGATAGGATTCTCATATCATGGAATTGATAAATAGGGATATAGCAGGATGCATATTCTTCATCGGATGAAGATCAGATACGGGCGATTTTATCGCCCTTTCTTTTGCCTGTAATATTTATTCCCACTTCCCCCTTTTAAATCAAATTTGCTATCTCTTTAATACTTCAGTATGTTTTATGCTCTAAAATGACCTAAATGCGTTGCGAGCTTTTTTCCAAAAAGAAAGAAGTTATTGAGAAGATAATATGACTACAAAAATAAATGATGTTAATTATGGCCCACTTGCTCAACTTTTAGGACAATGGATTGGAGAAAGAGGCTTAGACACCGCCCCAGACGCTGATGCCAATCCGGATAAAACCGCATTTATTGATGAGCTCACCTTTTCACCTTCGGGTCCTGCAGAAAATGCCGAAGAACAACAACTTGTTTCCGTTAGATATCATCATATCGTACGAAAAAAAGAAAACGGTTTAATCTTTCATGATCAAATCGGTCATTGGATATATGAGCCAAAAACGAATCAAGTAATGCATTCATTAACCATTCCTCGTGGCGTTTGTGTACTAGCTGGCGGATCGGTTAAAGAGAATAATGGTGAAACAGTTTTTGACGTAGAAGCAAATGCCAATAGTGAAACCTTTGGAATTATTCAGTCACCTTTTATGCTAGAAAAAGCAAAAACTAACGCATTTAAAATGCGACTAACCATAAAAAATAACCAAATGACCTATGATGAAACCATGTCATTGTTTATTTATGGTAAAGAATTTGAACATACCGATAAAAGCACATTAAAAAAAGTGACTTACGATTAGTAGAGTTACTTATATAACAAGCTGTAAATAAGAGGTAATTTATTTCATGATCATCTTTATCATAATCGGTATCGTCGTTTGTGTCTCAATTTTTCAGCAATTTGAATTTGCCTTATTAGGTGCATTTTTAGGCTTTCTTCTTGGGTATATCAAACAGCTATCCGATAAAGTAATGAAGCTTACCCAATCGATTGAGCAACTCAAAAAACAAAATTGGGCAAATGCTCAAGTTCCACCGTCTCAAAAAAAATCGAACTCTCCTAAACCGCATGCCACAGACAAAAATGAAACAGATTCAAAGCAACCAGTTTATTCTACTGAAAAATCGCTTCAACCCGACACATCAGCTGATACTCGAATTGTCACTAGCCAGGGAAAACCTTTAACCACTTCTTCCCCCAATCAAGAGTCAAGCAGTTTAGATAAGCAAAATATAATAACTTCCGATAAAGAAAAAACTGTCCCTGAAGAATCAAAGACTGAGTCTATTTCATATATCGATAAAATCACAAACCTTGTTATTAACTACTTTACTAAAGGAAATATCGTAGTAAAAATTGGCGCGGTTATTTTATTCTTTGGTGTCGCTTTTTTACTTAAATATGCGGCTGAAAATACCAACATCCCAATGGAAGTCCGGTTAATAGGCGTTGCGATAGGCGCAGTTGTTTTATTAGTCTTTGGATGGAAACTAAAAGATAAAAATCAGGGTTATGGATTAATACTTCAAGGAACGGCTGTAGGAATTCTATATCTCACTTTGTTTGCATCATTCAGACTTTATTCAATGATTCCCGCAACGATAGCACTTACATTTTTAATCTTATTTTCAGTCCTAACAATGACGTTGTCTGTGCTACAAAATTCTCGTTCACTTGCTATTTTGTCAGTATCTGGAGGTTTTCTTGCACCAATATTAACCTCAACGGGATCAGGAAGTCACGTTACACTATTTAGTTATTATGCAATTTTGAATCTTGGTATATTTGCAGTTGCTTGGTTTAAATCTTGGCGTCTACTTAATTTAATAGGCTTTATTTTTACTTTCTTAATTGGTACTGCGTGGGGTGTCACCAATTATCAAGCCGCTGACTTTATTACCGCTGAATTTTTTCTCATCCTTTTCTTTGTTATGTACAGTGCGATTGCTCTCATATTCACCATTAAGCAACCGGCAAATCTCAAAGGTTACCTAGACGCCACACTCATTTTTGGACTTCCAATCGTTAGCTTTGCGTTACAAGCAGCAATGGTTCAAGATTTTGAATACGGACTTGCTTGGAGTGCTTTTGGCTTAGGATCTTTTTATATTCTATTAGCCTTTTTTGTATTAAAGACTAAAAACGCTTCATTAAAAGTGATGGCTGAAGCTTATCTTGCGCTTGGTATTATTTTTACCTCACTGGTTATTCCTTTCGCTCTAGATGGCGAATGGACAGCTGCCGCTTGGGCAATCGAAGGTGCCGGTTTAATTTGGATTGGATTAAGACAGTCTCGCTGGTTTGCTAAGTATTTTGGAGCAATCGTTCAATTTGCTGGAGGAGTTATTTTTCTAGCCGAAATAGAATTTTACCACATGAATAAAACACTATTTGATGCCCAAACCCTTGGGATCATTTTTGTAGCAATAGCCGCGTTATTTTCAAGCTATCAAATCTATAAGAATAAATCTAATTTGAAAACTATTGAATATAAGTCTCATATCCTATTTTTAATATGGGGATTAATTTGGTGGTATTTAGGCGGCTTAGAAAAAATTGATTCCTTATTTACCTCCTCACTTGAAAACAACGTTATGGTTTTATTCGTGGCACTCAGTGGCATTGTTTGGTATGCACTTAAAAGAAAATATCAATGGTTAGTTATGAATCAACTTTATTGGATTACGCTTCCACTATTAGTTTTAATGGGCACTATCCAGCTAATCTCTAATAGTCATTTATTTAAGGATTGGGGAGTTTTATATTGGGGGTGTGCAATCGTTAGTTTTTACGCAACCTTGTATTTAAAAGACCGTGATAACTTGATACGAGAAGATGATTCGACAAGCGATAATATAGCTTTTAAGAACAACACCCGAGCAGAAAGTGCTTTACATTTTATTTCCTTATTAGCGCTAATGTCACTATCGTTATTAGAGCTAACTTGGCTAACAAGCTTTTACGGGTTTTCCCATACCGGTTGGAGTGTCGCTTCTGTTGGGTTATTGATTGCCGCTTGGATATTTTTGTTGGGCCGTATAACAACTTGGCCGATTAAACAACACCCAAGCGTTTACTTGAAAGCAGGAATGGCTCTACTCCTCATATCAACCGCCTTATGGTCATTTATGATGAACTTTCCAAGTTCGGGTAGCGTCGCTCCACTAACCTATTTACCGCTCTTAAACCCGCTTGATATAGTCCAAGGAATACTCTTGTTGCTGGTTTATCGCGTACTTATTATTAGAGCACGAGATGGTTATAGCCATATTAACGTTTCAACAAAAATGATTTCCGCCATTTTTATATTTATTTGGTTGAATGTGATTTTACTAAGGAGCATTCACGCTTGGGCAAACATTCCCTATCAGTTTGATACTCTCTTTCAATCATTTTTGGTTCAAACATCATTGTCAATATTCTGGACAACATTAGGACTGACTGGAACTATTTTAGCAACCCGTATGTCTTCTAGAAAAACTTGGATCTATTCTGCTGGCTTGTTAGCCATTGTAGTAGGTAAACTTTTCATCATTGATCTAGATAATAGCAGCGGCATTGAGAGAATTATTTCCTTTGTTGTGGTTGGTTTATTACTATTAATTGTTGGTTATTTTTCTCCATTACCAGAAAAAGAACTTAGCAATGAAGCTTCTGAGCAAAAAACAAAGGAAGACCAGAATGCAGAATAAAATTATTCGCTTTTTTCTAATGAGTTTTTTCCTAGTCAGCGTAAGCGATACTCATGCTAATGAAAATGAAGCTACTGGTATTGCTGATAGCTTTAATTACAGAGTCAAAATCCATCCAATCAATGACAGTAGTTTACAAAAAATCATTCTCACTGAAGATATCTATTCATATAACAAAAGCACGCGATTGCAGGATATTTCGGTTGTTGACAATTTAAATAATCAATTACCTTTTGAAATTGATCTTTCAATTAAAAAACCAGAGAAACGAGTTAAGTCGGTCGCTCTTTATCCTTTAGCTGAGCAACGATTTTTATTAGAAAATACTGATGTCCTATCTTTTAAATATGATCAAAATAATCGCTTAAGCCAGATTGAATCAAATCTCAATAATAGTAATAACTCAGTCAATATTAAAAAAGATCAAGTAGTTGGTTATCTACTCGACTTAGGTGAAAAACATTATGTCAGAAACAGTCAGTTACTTTTCGAATTATCTGTAGCGTCAACAACGAGCTTTTTAAGGTTTGATATTGACCAAAGTGATGACCTCAAACATTGGCGTTCAGTTTCTCATGGGGAAGTCTTGGCACAGCTACTAGATCAAGAGCCTAGTCATCAATCAGACCAACAAAACATATCACAACACAATAAGATAAACTTGAGAAATATTAGTTCAAGATATTTGAGGCTAAAATTGTTAGATGAACATCCAGATTTTTCCATCAATTCTGTTGTTCAAGAATATTCAGAAAGCAAAATATCTGAGCCTATTTGGAGCGATACAAAACTTGCCTATTATAATCAACAAGAAAACGGTTACATCCTTGATATTACTCAATCTATAACTTATAGCCATATTAAGATACAACTACCTAAGTCCCCATCTTTAATTAAAGGAAAACTTTATTATCGCTACAATAAAATTAATCAATGGATAAAAGCGACTGATATTAATTTTTTTCACATTCAAGATAACAATAAACATATCATAAAAGATTTACTAGCTGTTAATAACTTAAGAGCTAAACAAATAATGATTGTTCTTGATAATGCCGATAGTCACTCTAACCCTGAGAGTCTTAGTTTAAATTTTGCTTGGAATCCTCAAGAACTTATCTTTTTTGCCAATGGTAATCCACCTTATGAGATAGTGGTTGGTAGTAACAAAGGACATTCAGCTTCAATGAAAGATCCTCAGTTTATTAGTTTAATAAAGAATCAATTGTCTGCATCAATTCCTTTTGCAAAATTGGGTGAATCTAGGCTAGAAAAGATTATTGTAAAGAAAGAAGATAAACCGCTTCCTTGGTCTCAAATGTTTTTGTGGGGGGTTCTTATTTTAGGTGTGGTTGTATTGGCTTTTATGGCAAAGAGTTTAATGAAACAAGTTGAAATAGAGAAGATTAAATAGTATCTATATGAATTTAATCTTCTTGCAGTATAAAAATAGGTGAGTAAACTATTGATTTCAATTACCAAGGTTTCGCTGGATCTAAAATAGTCATTTTGTATGACTTACAGCATAGAAAATAGTTACGTTTCAAAAGGAGTTATATGGATATTAAGTTAATAGTCGCAATGATTGGAATTGCAAGTGTCGTGGTAAGTGCGATAGTTCAATTTTTCCTAGGGCGGCAAAATGAAAAGGCAAAAAAAGCGGTTGAAATTAAAGCTCAAGCATATCTTGATTTAGTTAACTCGGTTTCAGAGATAGCAAGTACTGTTAAAAGTAATGGTTTAATCGAACAAGAACAATTAAAAAGGCTTATTCAATCCAAATCAAGGGTCGTATTAATTGGGAGCGATGAAGTCCTAAAAGAAATACATGCCCACTTCACAGCCCATGATAAGCTAGATACTGACGAGTCTTTCGATTCATTTTCAAAATTAATTTTAGCAATGCGCCATGACCTTTCTGGCAAAAGCAATATAGAACTAAACATTCTTTCTGAAGCTTTATTTGGCTCAAAGAATAAGACTTAGCAAGTGCCCGCATTTTAGTTCAGAAGGTCGGATTCGTTTTCTTTAACCCAACAACATTGCTTAAATAACAGATCATTTTTAGTTGATGGGTTTGAATCATTATTTTGTTCGATTATTAATTTTCCCAACGTTCTACCCTAGTAAAAGAGACAATTTGCTCAGATAGCTAATAAACTGGTATTATAATCTGACATTCTCGGGAGATCAGAAAATGCAAGCAGCAAACATTAAAGAAGAAGTCCATAAGCTAGCGGATCAGTTAAGTGATGATGCTACATGGGAAGATGTTGCTTATTCAATTTCTGTTCGTCAGAAAATCGCTGAAGGTATAGAAGATATTGAGTCGGGAAGAGTTATTTCCCATGAAGAACTAAAAAAGAAATGGGAGTTGAAGCTTGCAAATAAGCTGGAGTAGAACTGCCGCCAAGGATCTTGATGAGATTGAAGCATATCTTGCTGAAAGGAATCCAATCGCTGCCATAGAACAGATATTAGCTATTTTAGACCAAGTGGAATCGTTACTCCCAACTCACCCACAAATTGGCAGAGGTGGAAGAGTTAATGAAACCCGAGAACTTGTAATCGTTAACACTAAATTTATTGCCATTTATCAAATTTCAGATACAAGAATCGATATCTTACGCATTCTTCATGGTGCTAGGGATTGGCCAAAAGAAGTTTAAAATTGTTTCCTTAATCAATCCCCTATCGGATCAATTTCCATTCGCCACCTAACTCGGCTCGCTGATTTTAATTTTTCTATTTCCACTAACGATTCTTTAAACAATTGATGAAGATCAAACCGCTGACTTGATTCCTGCAGGATTGCACCGTGCATTGATAAGGCTTCCTGCACAATTCAATTTAGTATTCTGGCTATGGCTGATAACTTGACAGTAGCCTGCGTTTAGATTGTATTAAATTTAAGTTTATCAATTCTAACGTGGAAGCCTTAATGTGAATTTTGCGCCTTGGGTATTTTGTCGATTAACTAATTGATATTGCATCTCGTGTAGATTCAATACCTCTCGTACCAGCATTAAGCCAACCCCTTGGCCGAATTCTTTTGAAGTGAAGAATGGGGTAAATAATTTTTTCTCAATTTCTGTTGAAATCCCGCAACCCGTATCTTTAATCGATAGATGGGTTATCTCTTTGGTTTGACTTAGTTGAATAATAATTTCTCCATCGCGGCCGATAGCTTCCACCCCATTTTTAATCAAATTTACTAAAACTTGTTCAAACAAATTAGCATCAGCAAAAATTCTCACGTTTTGCTCAATTTTCAAACTAATTTTTATATGTTTATTGTTACTTTCAGCATAAAAGAGGGTGCTTAAATCGAGTAGCATTTTTGATAAGTCGAATGAAGTTTTGATTGGTTTTTCGAGCTTAACGACATTTGAATACCCTTGCATGAATTGATTGAGACTCGCATTACGATTAATGACAATATTAATCGCATTTTCAAAATCATTAGCAGACTCTGAGTCAAGTTGCTTTTTAAAGGTTAAACTGCTTTCTAGCAATGAATTAGTAATTGCTATGGTGTTATTAACTTCATGTGACATAAGTCGGATTAATTTTTCATAGGCGATTTTTTGAGAAGCGACAATATCAGTTGTTAGCTCGTAGAGCATATAGAAAGATCGCTTGAATCCGCGATCTCTAATTTCATAATGAGCAATTTTTAATTGTCTACCTTGCTCAGCTTCAATTAATTGATGCGAGTCAATGTCAATATTGTTTAAATATTTAAGCTGCGTTTTTGACAGTTGACCTAGCTTTTTTCCGATAACATCATCTTTTTGTAATGATAACAATTCTTCTGTTGCCGGATTAATGTCAGACAGGCAGTCTTCATAATCTAGTAAAACGACACCGATAGGAGACTCAGCCATTAATTTTTGAAAAATACCCTTCTTTTCACCAATTTCTAATCGTTCATGATGAAGTCTTTGCAGCAAATGATTAAACTGATTACCGAGTCGATCTAAGTCAGGTTGGTTAAGTTTCTTAAAGCGCGCTGTAAACTCTTGCTCTTTAAGAATATTTGAAAAATCATTAATATACTCAAGTGGTTTCAGCGCTTTAGTAATTAACAGGTGGAAACAGAGAAAACTTATAACCAGTACAAGCTCTATCAACACTAGAAAGGACTTCAATTCCTCCCTGAAAACAAAGGCAACAGAAAACAGCGCAATATGAAGGAATGCCGAAGTTAATAATAGCTTATACTTTAACTTCATGAAGACAAACCGTACTTTTCAATTCGTCGATAAAGTGCAGCTCGGCTAATACCAAGAGCATCGGCAACTTTTGACAAATTATTGTTATAAGCTTTGATGGCTTTCTTAATCATCAGTTTTTCCATTTCATCAAGAGTCATAGAGCCAACCGGTAAACTCGATTCGTCAAAGTCCTCACTAGTAGAGGCTGTTTGATTTTCAAAGTCATTAATACTCAGTGTTGTTCCATTAGACATCAAAGCGGCTCGCTCAACCGTTTGAGTCAATTGTCTAACATTTCCGGGCCACGACTGTTGTTCTAGCCAGCTAATGCCACTATCGTCCAAACTAATTTGCTCGATATTGTAAAGTTTGGTCACTTTTTCTAAGTGTAATTTAGCCAATTGAGCGATATCACCACGTCTGTTTCTAAGTGGTGGAATATTTACCGTAATTAGATTAATTCGATAAAGCAAGTCTTCGCGAAAGCTTCCATCTTTAACCATTTCATAAAGATCACGATTAGTGGCGGATACTACTCTAACATTCGCTTTTTTTGTTTGTGAAGAGCCGACCGCTTGAAATGTTTGGTCTTGTAATACCCGTAAAAGTTTAACCTGTGAACTAGGATCAAGATCGCCGATTTCATCAAGAAAAATGCTACCATCGGTAGCTAATTCGAAACGTCCTTGACGATCTTGCTTTGCATCAGTAAATGCACCGCGAACATGACCGAACATTTCGCTTTCAAAAAGAGAAGAGTTCATACCACCCAAATTAACTTTAACCAATTCCTGTTTAAGCCGGCGTGAATTTTTATGAATCGCATCGGCAATTAGTTCTTTTCCAGTACCACTTTCACCAAGAATTAAAACCGGTGCATCAGTGGCTGCGACTCGTCCGATGGTTGTCAACACTTCTAGCATTGCTGGATCTTCTCCAACAATCCCAGAGAAGTCATATTTTTCATCCAGCATTTTTCGGTTATTTGGCTCTGCGAGTTTGCTCTGGTTTAATTCAAGACAGGTGTTTACGATTCTAAGTAGTTGCTGATTATCCCAAGGTTTTGTAATAAAATCTGCAGCACCTTGTTTAATACCTTCAACGGCTAATTCAATTGAACCCCAAGCCGTCATAAGAATGACCGGAACTGTCGGAAAATTTGCTTTGATTTGGTTAAGCAAGATCATTCCTTCCTCACCGCTTGTATTTCGTGAGAAATTCATATCTTGTATAACCAAATTTACAGAATGATTTTCTAGTTGTCTGGTTGCTTCATTTTGGCAGCTAGCCAAGAGTACTCGGAAACCATTCTGTTTAAGAAGTATCGCAATTGAGGCTGTAACCGATGGGTCGTCATCAACTAACAATACTTGATAATCCTTAGGAACTATTTTTGTTATCATCTTTAAACCTATATGTTCTATTTCGAATGAGCTATTTATTCGTAATGTAACGCTTCAGATGGAGAATAGCCGGTAGCGATCTTTCCTGGGTAGAAGCCACACAAGGCTGCTAACGCTAACATAAAAGCCATGGCGGATAATAAACTTATCCAAAATAGCGACCAATCAAGCTCTTGAAATACTCCAAGCATAGGCAACTGTACTAACGCAATAAAAGCAATTGCTATACCGATAAGGGTGATAATCATCAGTTCACCTATGATCTGTTTATGTATACCGACCGCAGTAGCTCCCAGCGCTCTTCTAAGTCCGATTTCATGGGTTCGACTAGTGACATTTTGCCATAGAACACCAAATAACCCCATCGCTACCATGATGATCAAAAAACTGGCAACAATTGCAAAAATTGTTAGCGGAATTGTTGTTTGTCTGATTTGTTTCTCACGTTGAATTTCCCATGAAGTTAGCGAGTAACTATTTTCAGGAGCTAGCCCTTTTAGCATTTCCAAGACCCTTTGTTCAAATGCTGGATCGAAATCTGGCTTTAACTTTAATTCGATCCCCAACATTCTTCCTGGCGCATTTATATCGCTTCTCGAAAAAACATAAGGAACAACCGCAGCAAGTTCGCCAAATTGCCGAAATGCTTGAAACACACCGACAATACGCTTTTCCCGAGCGTTTTCATCTTGGGTATCAGCAATGTTTTTTCCTATGACGGATTCATTAGGGTAGTATTGATTGACAAATTCTTGATTCACTACAACAGGATCGTAGTTTTGATTAGAATCCTGAGGGCCAAACCAACGCCCATCATTTAGGGTCATTCCTAAAGTTTTTGCTGCTGTATCATCAAAAGTGTTTCTATAATAAAGAATCTTCTGCCCGTCAACATCAACAATACTTGAACCGCGCCAATTCCTAAATGTTGGGGTGCTCAACAAATGTAATTTTTCAACTTCCGGTTGCTGCTTAACAGCACTAATTATTTGAAGCAGCTTTTTTTCATCCTTAGATTCATCCCACTCGCCTGATGGCATAATTTGTATTCGCCACATATTTTCATAATTATAGCCCAATGGAATTTGATAAAGGGTGTAGTTACGAATAGTGAGTACCGTAACCGCGAAAATAACGATAAAAGCGATAGTTATCTCAGCGATAATTAAACTGTTGGAACGTTTGCGATTCCATATCATTTTAAATAGATGCAATAGCATTTTAAATACCTCCTTTGAGGGCGGATACTGGATTCATTCTGGACATTTTATAGGCAGGATAACCTCCTGAAATAAGTCCAAATATGAATATGAAAAATAATCCAATTAAAAATACTCGGAAATTAAATGGGAAACTTGCATGCCGTATTAATCCGCTTGCTTCAATGCTATTTAAAATTAAAAAACTAAAAATTATACCGATAACTCCACCAACTAATGTTAATAAAACACTCTCAACTATAAACTGCATTAACAGCTGGTTAGTTGAGGCACCAAAAGCTTTTCTTACTCCAATCTCGGAGGAGCGCTCCATTATTCGACTAACATTGAGGTTAATCATATTAATACTAGGCAGTAACATAAAAATAACGACTAACCCAATTAAGAATGAGATAAATAATCCCTCATGTGTATCATAACTATGCTCATTATAGAATGTCTCGCGTGAGAGAGCTTCTAACTTGCTATAGGCACCACTATAAGCCTTTGTATATTTTCTTGGTGTATCAAGGATGACATCATTCTTTAATAGGTTAATGTATTCTTTATTTGCGTCCTTTAAAACATCAGGGTTGGAGTGGTAAAGTATTGCATTCCAGGGGCCACTGGTTTCCTGTTGATAGTCAGTCGTAGCATTTGTGGTATAAGGAACCCAAATATCCGATAATGCCACTTCTTCGACTATTGAAAAATTTTCTACCACACCAATAACGGTAAAACTTTGATTTTCCAATGAGATTTTTTTTTCGATAGCTGATTCCTCACCAAACAACTCTTTTTCAGTCCTTCGATTTATTACGGCAACAAATTCGCCCTTATTAAACTCCTCGTCTGAATAAGATCTACCGCTTAGAAAATTAAAGTCCAAGACTTTCCAGAAGTTGCTATCAGTCTTTTTAACTAATAGTTTTGTGTTTCTTCCCTGATGAAAAATTGCCGTACCCGCAGTTCCTGAATTTATTGATATAATTTCAGGTGTTTGTAGCCGTAAAATATTATCTTTAATAAACTTATAACCAAGCCGACTTGCATTTGTATCGGAATGTTCTTTATTGGTAAGAACTAATCGATTAATCAGTCTGGTATTTTCAATGTTTTTTTCTGGTCCTTTAGGATAAAAATAGTTTTCACCAATAGTACTGATCACCATCAGAACCATTAAGGTTAAGCTAATTCCAAAAAGATTAATAAAAGTGAAAAATTTCCGTCTTAAAAAAACTTTCCACGCAGTGATAAGATAATTAATTAACATATTGAATTCCCTCTAGATTCTAGTGAACTATCTGGCCATCAAAAACACGAATGATACGTTCGGTTCGTTTTGCCATTGCTTCATCATGAGTCACCATTACAATAGTGGTATTCTCTTTCTGATGAAGTGACTCAAGAAGCTTCATGATTTCGTCGCCCATATGACTGTCTAAATTACCGGTAGGCTCATCTGCTAATAATATCTCCGGTTTTCCGACTATAGCTCTTGCGATGGCAACTCGTTGTTGCTGTCCACCAGAAAGCTGAGTGGGATAATGATGTGTTCTTGCCTTAAGTCCAACTTTTGCAAGCGCGGCCTCAGCTAGTTGTTTTCTTTTTTTAGCGGATACCTTTCGGTAAAGCAAAGGGAGTTCAACGTTATCAATAACTCGTAGGTCATGAATCAGGTGAAAGCTTTGAAAAATGAAACCAATCTTTTCATTTCTTAATCCCGTAATATGTTTATCTTCATAGGAATCAATAGCGTTATCACCCACAGTTACAACACCTTCACTTGGCTGGTCTAATAACCCGATTATATTTAGTAGGGTACTCTTTCCGCATCCAGATGGGCCCATAACTGAAACAAATTCACCCTGTTTGACCTGTAGGTTTATATCTGAAAGTGCGATAGTTTCAATCCGATCGGTTTGAAATGATTTGCTGACATTGTTGAGTTCTAACATAAATTTATTCTCTTAATTAATGGCGAATTGTTTTAAGTGTAGATAATCGGAAACATCGGAAATAATGACTTCATCATCTTCTTTGAGACCGCTGATAATTTGGTGAATCTTTGAACTACTTTGTCCTATTTCAACTTCCGTTCGATAGGCCGTCTTATCCCTTATTACAAATACTTCTTGTACTCCTCGTCCGGTAACATAAGGCCCTTTGTTAAGGGCTAAAGTATCTGAGATGGTTTTGGTGATCAGGCCAACTTCGACTCTTAAGTTGTTTTTCAATAACTCGTTATTTGGTTGATCAAGCCTAATTGACAATTTCATTACACCATTTTCGATAGTGGGTGTTTGTTGGGTAAGCGTTCCAAAGAGTTTGTTATTCTGATAAGTTATTTCTGCAGACATATTGGGTATCAACTGGGAAGCGTAAAAATCAGACAAAGTAGCTTCTATTCTAAAATGTGAGTCGTCGACGATTTTTGCTAATGGATCGCCGGCAGAAACACTTCCTCCTTCATCCTGTTTTAACCAACTGAGTATTCCATTACGGGTAGCTTTGACTGATGCGGCTTGTCTAAGTCTTTGTTGTTCAGCGAGCTCCTTTTCTAATATTGATTTTTCTAGATTGAGAGTTTCTATTTCTGCGGCAGTGGTTGATTTTAGATCGGCTATCGATTGACTCAATTGACGCATTTCAATTGTTGTTCGTTTTACATTGAGTTCGCTTTCTAATAAATCTTGTTCCGAAAAAGCACCAACAGAACTCAGCTTGTTAAGTTTACTTTGTTTAGTTTTTCTACTTTCTAAATCAACGCTTAACAATTCAATTTGACCTTCTATATCATTAATAGAACGGTTCATGATCAGTTGTTTGGTTTTAATTTGATTATCTTTTAACGCTACCTTTTCTTTAATTTTGTTAATTTCTAAAAGTAATTTCTGTGTGTCGAGCTGAATAATCAAATCACCTTTGGAGACATTTTGGCCCGGCTTAACAAAAACCTGGCTAACATGGCTCGCTATTTCGCTAGAAATGGTTTCTTCAACCATTGGTACGACTAAACCACCAGCATTAATAGTGGCGGTAATTGTTTGCTTAGATACTTTTGCGGTTCGTAAAGCTGAGCGATTGACCGATGGCGTAAACAACCAGTTGACGCTATAGGCAAGTAGCGTAAATATCACAACCACTACTGATGTTTTAAGCCAAACAGCACGTTTCTGTTGGTTAATATTTTTTTCTGACAGTGGGCGATCCATTTAATCTCATATCTCTAATAAATAGTTGTGTTGATAGTTACTATTCATGATGCGTGCCAACTCGAAGAAGAATAAAACCATCGATAAATCAGTTGGTTACAGAAAGTTAGGGTTAAATGAGGAAGGTAAGCTGTTCGAACGCGAACGAGAAGATAGAGTTAGTGTTCATTATCGAACGATGAGGAGTGGTTCTATATGTAAGTTAACTAGCCTAAAGTCAATCCCCAATCGGATCAATTTCCATTCGCCACCTAACTCGACTAGCCGACTTTAACTTCTCTATTTCAACTAAACTTTCTTTAAGCAGTTGATGTAAATCAAATCGTTTACTCGATTCAAGATAAAGCTGGTATCTAAACTTACCAGCTTTTTTTGTATAAAAGGCAGAGGCTGGCCCAAGTAATTCGACTTCATATTGATTATTATTTTTCAAGATTTGTTTCACATCTTGTAAAAAGCTTTTAGCATTCCCCAGATAAGTCGCTTCTGCTTGAAAAACCGCATTAAAGGTATGCGGTGGAAGTTGCGCTTCTATTCGCTCGTTCATAGCCGTTGTTGCAAAAGATTGATAACCACTATTGATGAGTTGTTGTAACATCGGATGTTCCGCATGGTGTGTTTGGATAACCACCTCACCCGTTTTATTTGCTCGCCCTGCTCGTCCTGAAACTTGGGTGATTAATTGTGCGGCGTATTCCGGTGCACGAAAATCACTGCTATAAAGCGCGCCATCCATATCTACCAAACCAACTAAAGTCACATCGGGAAAATGATGTCCTTTAGCTAACATTTGAGTGCCAATTAATATATCAACTTGCCCTGATTTAATTTCACCAACAAAATCTTTCATCGCAGATTTTTTACGAGTGGTATCTCGATCAATTCGTCTAACTTTCGCATCAGGAAATAATTCTCTGATACTTTCTTCAAGTCTTTCTGTTCCAAGACCAACCGGAACCATTTCATCAGTTTTGCAATCGGGGCATTGTTTCGGTGCTCGTCGATTTGAGCCGCAATGATGACACTGTAAATGCTCATTCGCGTTGTGATAAGTAAAATGAGTATCACATCGATTACATTGACTACTCCAACCACAATTATGGCAAAGTAAGACGGGTGAATAACCTCTGCGATTTAAAAATAATAGAATCTGCCCTTGCTGTTTTAAATGATGATTAATTCCATCAATCAAAGCAAAAGATAACCCTTGTTTCATTGGTTGGTTTTTTAAATCAATAATTCGATATTTAAGCGCTTTATGAATCATAGCTTTTTGCGACAAATTAAGCAGAGATATTTTATTCTTTTTAACATTCATTAATGATTCAAACGAAGGCGATGCACTGCCTAACAAGATCGGGATATTATCAATAGAGCCTCTTACCATTGCGATATCTCTAGCTGAATAACGCAAACCCTGTTGCTGTTTAAACGAGCTGTCGTGCTCTTCATCAATAATAATAATGCCCGGATTTTTTAATGGTACAAAAAGAGAAGAACGAGTGCCAATAATAATCTTCGCTTCACCTGAACGAGCTTTTAACCAAGTTTGTAACCGTTGCTGTTCAGTCATTCCAGAATGCATGGTTTCGATCACTGTATTAAAACGTTTTTGAAAGCGGCTAACGGTTTGCGGGGTTAAACCTATTTCAGGCACTAAAACTAATGCTTGTTTACCTTGCGAAATAACCTTCTCAATAATTCTTAAATAAACTTCTGTCTTGCCACTCGCAGTCACCCCAAAAAGCAGCCATGTTTTAAATTGATTAAGTTTCTCACTAACCACTTTAATCGCACTTGCTTGTTCAGAATTTAATTGAATATCTTCTGGGATATTTACCGAAAGAGGTTGTTCTTTATCACTGCTTGATTGGTAATCTCTTACCACCCATTTTTTACCCGCTAAGGTTTTTAACGTACTTAGAGATAACCCATAGTTCGATAAACGATCGTGTTGAATGCCTGCAGGTGTTTGGATCAAACTTTGTAATGCTTGTCTTTGTTTGATCGCATTTTTAGCAATCAGATTGCCTTCAAAAGCTCTCACGCCCTGTTCGGTAATCATCCAACAACTCGATCGCTTCTGCTGACAAGGTTCACCTTTTAACAATGCGGTCGGTAACACCGTTTGCCAGACATCGCCAGGAGGTGCGTGATAGTAATTTTGCATCCAACTAATCAGTTGTAGCAACTTAGAGTTAACTAATGGAGATTCATCTAAAACTTGGTTAATGGCTTTGATTTTATTGATGGGATATTCAGAGGAAGATGATACTTTAACTACAATACCAATTTTGCTACCGCTCGAAAAGGGAACGTTAACCCGCATACCTAGCTGTAATTCTATTCTTGAGTTTACTGGCACTTTATAGACAAATACTTTTCTCAAGGGCACAGCCAAAGCAAGACTCACAAACTGCTGGGTATTATTTGTTTTTTCTAATACCAATGGGTCGTTTATATTATTGGCTGGTTGGGTCAAAAGATTCAGTCAGTTTTTAATTTTAACAAGAGGGCTATTTTGAACCAAGCGGCTAGGGATAACAAGAGTCTCTTACCATGGCTTTATTCTAAGCACTGGTGTATTGTTTAAATCACATATGAAACCGTTCTCCTAGCCAGTTAGAAAATCTGAGCAATTATATTGATAATTAGTTTCAATTAAAGTGATCTTGCCCTGACAAAATAGCCGTCAGATTTATAATCAATGAATAGAAATATTACGATAACCAATCACTGTCCACTACGCACAAGACGCACGGGCTGCTTATTGCCTTTGTGTGAATAGTTTTCTTCAGATGGTGACCATTTAGTGGTAACACTCCCATTTTTAAACCAAACTAACCATACCAAAGATGGAAAGGTAGCACTTGATGAGGAAGTTCTGTAAAACTCACCCGTTTGGGTAGTCGAACCAGAAAACCCGGCATCAAAAAAGGTGTCTGGGAATACACCTTCATTAATCGCAGGGTTTTGACAAGATTTTTCAATAATTGACGCCAGCTCTTTCACATTAGGCAGTCGCCAATCACTTTTATCAGCAAAGGTATAACTTTCAGCCATATCTAAAGCCTCTTGCCAATTGAAACCTGTAACCATACCTGTACACTGGCTGCCTGTCCAGCTTTGCCCGAGGCTACATCGCATCCAAGTTAATCCAGTTTTTAGGTCGGTTGCTGTTCCATTATTACTGAGTATAAAGCGGCTAGTTGGGCTAGTTGGCGTTATTGCGTTATTGCAAGTTTGGGAGAAGACATTCAATGAATAAACAAGTAGGAAGCCTGTTAATGTACTGATGATTAATACGCGTTTCATTTCTATTAGTCCTTTTTATTTAACCTACGATTAAGCCTTTGTTATTATGATCAATCAGTGTGTTCTCGTACAAGGCGAATCGCAATAAATGTGCTGCCCTTAGCGCTAGCGGCGTTATACGCAAGCCCGAACGTGATACTCCAAGCTCTTTCGGTATCATGAGCGGAGGTAGAAGAAGTCCAATATGTTGCATATGTATTCGGGAAAAAATTCGTATCAATGGTACGTCTTGGGTAAGCAATACTATAATCGATAATTGAAGTAAGTTCTTCTTCGGTAGGAACTCTCCAATCACTAGCTCCACAGAGGTTTTGTTCATTAACTGTATTTGTATAGTCGTTAGTATCACAAGCGCTGCCATTACAATTTCCACCATCTATTGTGCCACTATCGCCACCATTAGTAGTGCTATCAGGGTTATACCAGGTATAAGTATTCATTTTATCTTGCAATCCACTATCTTCAGATTTCACCTCCCAAACTAGCCCCGTAACATTATCTAATACACAGCCCCAATCACTAGCGTCAACTGGTAGAGGAGCGCCACTGGAATCAAGTTTTGTAAAGCTAAAGCCTGCCTTGCCATCTAGGTCATAGTTGTCGTTCACATCGCGTCCGTAATGCCCATCTTGACCATCTGGAATTGGACTTCCATCAACATCAACCTCTCTACTACAAGTTTCACTATTACTGCCATTAGGCCATGATGCGACATTAGCACAGAGGATGACTCCCGTGTCATTCATTTTCTGAGTTAGCTCTGGTGCAACTAAAACATTGACTGTTGCTGTATCAGAAAGCCCTCCAATATCAGTTACTGTAACTTCAAAAATGATTACTTGAGCAGAAGTTACTGTCGGTACAGTAAAAGAGGGTTGCTCAGCATTGATGTCATCAAGTAAAATAGTTAAGCCAGAGCTATCTATCTGCAACCAGCTATGAGCTAATATAGCCGTTTCAAGATCGGTTGAGGCACTTGAATCTAAGCTTGCTACTTCACCACTAGTAACAAACTGTGAACCACCGGCATCAGCGGTTGGCGCAGTATTAGCGTTTATGACAGCAATATTTACAGAATCACTATGAGTAGCATTATCATTATCTGTTACAACAAGTTGAAATGTTAAAGTTTCATCAACACTTATATCTGGTGCGCTAAAACTGGCTGTTGCTTTATCGTTATCTACGAGAGTAATTTCAGTACCAGATGTTTGAGTCCATTGATAATGAGTAATCGAACCATCTATATCAGTACCCGAACCAGAAAGTATAACATCAGTTAGCTCTTCAACAATTTGATCTTGCCCGGCATTTGAAACCGGTAATTGATTTACCCTTATAATGCTTACATCGACGGAATCACTATGGGTAGCACTATCATTATCTGTTACAGTAAGTTGGAATGTTAAAGTTTCATCAACACTTATATCTGGTGCGCTAAAACTGGCTGTTGCTTTATCGTTATCAACGAGAGTAATTTCAGTACCAGATGTTTGAGTCCATTGATAATGAGTAATCGAGCCATCTATATCAGTACCCGAACCAGAAAGTATAACATCAGTTAGCTCTTCAACAATTTGATCTTGCCCAGCATTTGATACAGGTAATTTATTAATGGAAGTAGTACTTTGTTGCTCTGATGAGCCCCCGCAGGAAGAGATGAGTAATATAACAACTATTTTAGCAAGTACTTTAACGAAGCTTTTCTTATCCAACATAATGTCCCTTTAGCGTTATGGAAGTAAACTATATTAATTATTTTATCATGTTTGGGTAATTCGGTTAATGCGTTTTTTTTGATAAAACATCAGTCAAAATATAATCCTACCAATATTTTCAGTTTAATGACTAAAGTCTTTGGTTAAGCAGTACTTATTAGACTAAAATCTACCTTAACTGCTTTCAGGGAGCTTCTGATTGCCCATCCATTGTTTAAAAATTATAAGTGATCCAATATGTCTAATAGTAAGACTAATAAACGCCCTCTCTATATTCGTTATGCGGGCCCCGTTCTTTTGGAAACGCCTTTACTAAACAAAGGCAACGCATTTTCTGAGCGAGAAAGACAAGAATTTAATCTAGAAGGGTTGCTGCCTCATACGATTGAAACAATCGAAGAGCAAACAACTCGTGCTTATACTCAATACTCTCAGTTCGATAACGATCTTGATAAGCATATCTATTTAAGAAACATTCAAGATACCAATGAAACCCTTTATTACAGCCTGATCACCAGCCATCTAGAAGAAATGATGCCGATGATTTATACCCCAACGGTTGGGCTTGCCTGTCAGATGTTTTCTAAAATTTATCGACGAAAAAGAGGGGTTTTCTTATCTTACCCTGATCGCGAACGAATGGATTTTATGTTGCAAAATGCCACTAAGCAAAATGTAAAAGTGATTGTTGTCACCGACAGTGAGCGAATTTTAGGCCTTGGCGATCAAGGAATTGGCGGTATGGGAATCCCTATTGGTAAGTTAGCACTCTATTCTGCTTGTGGCGGAATTAGCCCCGCTTATACCTTACCAGTAACTTTAGATGTTGGTACTAATAATCAAGAATTACTTGATGATCCCATGTACATGGGCTGGCGTCATAAGCGAATTACTGGCGATGAGTATTTTGAATTTATCGATCAGTTTATTCAGACCGTAACTGATCGTTGGCCAAATGCCTTAGTTCAGTTTGAAGATTTTGCTCAAGGCAATGCAACACCACTATTAAAAACCTATCAAGACAAGCTATGTTGTTTTAACGATGATATTCAGGGGACAGCTTGTGTCACTGTGGGAACATTGTTAGCAGCATGTCACGCACAAAAATCTCAATTAAAAGAGCACCGAGTAGTCTTTGTGGGTGCTGGCTCAGCAGGTTGCGGTATAGCAGAACAAATTGTTGCTCATATGGTTAAAGACGGGCTATCCAAAGAGCAGGCTCTTAGTCAGATCTATTTAACTAGTAGTCGCGGTCTTGTCACTGAAGATATGGAAGGTTTACGAGATTTTCAAGCGGAGTTTGCCAAACCAAGAAAAGAAGTCGCCTCTTGGAGCTCCAATGAAAATGGCCAAATAAGTTTATTAGATGTGGTTCGAGAGTCTAAGCCGACTATTTTAGTCGGTGTTTCTGGACAGCCGGGATTAATGAGTGAAGAAATCATTAAGACCATGTATAGCAACTGCACTAAGCCCATTGTATTACCTCTATCTAATCCAACTTCACGAGTTGAAGCATTGCCTGAAGATGTGATCGCATGGACCGAAGGAAATGCCATAGTGGCAACCGGAAGTCCATTTGCTCCGGTAGAACATCTTGGCAAAACACACAGTATTGCTCAATGTAATAACAGCTATATTTTTCCTGGAATTGGTCTTGGAGTCATCGCCGCTAAATCGAAACGAGTCACCGAGCAAATGTTTATGGCAGCCAGTGAAGCCTTAGCCAGTTGTTCACCATTAGTTAAAGGTGAATCAACGGATTTGCTTCCAAGCTTGAACGACATACGCGAGGTAAGTAAAGTCATTGCTGTTGCCGTTGCTAAACAAGCAATGGCGGATGGCGTGGCAACTCATATTTCTGATCAACAATTGAGTAATCGAATAGAGGCTAGTTTTTGGATGCCAGAATACAGAGATTATCGTCGTCGTTCTTTCTAATACGCTTGAATAGTTTCAGCCAATAAAAAAGGTGCTATAAGCACCTTTTTTTGTAAATCAATTTGTAAAACTAGCTTACTTTTTAAGTGAGCGAGCTGCAAAACGTTTACGGAATTTATCAACTCTTCCACCAGTTTCAGCTGATTTTTGCTTACCTGTATAAAAAGGGTGACACTCTGAACAGATATCTAAATTGATGTCTTTACATAGCGTAGAACCAACTTCGATTTTATTGCCACAGCTACAAGTCGCCGTCATTTGCTCATAATTTGGGTGTATTTCTGCTTTCATGATGTTTTCTCTATATCGCTGTGCATCGCCAAATGATCCAAAATTGGTCAAATACCATACACATTTAATGGATGCGCGATTTTACAGAGGCTTTATAGGTAATGCAAGACTGCTAGTGACTATTTTAGCAATTAACCGGCTTTCACTTCTAGAACTCAATAAGAGTGATACTTCGAATATTGCTATCAATTGCTCCCCCATAGGTCCATACTGATCTTGTTACGTAAAAGACTTACACGTTTGAATGTTGGTCACAAGGTAACCACGCTCCCTAGGTTGATTCAAACTAACTTAAGGTTTAAAGAATTACCTCAAGAGGAAATTATCATGAGTAAAGGGCAAGACAACAAAAAAAATACCAAAAAGAAACCACTTTTAACCGCAAAAGAGAAGAAAGCGGCAAAGGCTGCCAAGAAATCTAAAAGCAATGTTTTAGGTAATTAACGCCTAAACAATAACTGTTCAGATGAGCGTATTCGACGAACTGGTTATGTGTCGTTAATTACGCTTAGGCTAGTGCCAAAGCAAACTACGACACCTACTACCTAAAATAGTCAATTGAAGTATTATTTCAACAACTATAGAAATTTTTGTACGAAAAGCTGATAAGTAAATCTATTTTTATGTATTAATAGCTCAGACGAAAGATAAATTCTGTGCTGCCGAACAGTTAGTGCCCTGAAAAAATCTTAGTAAGCAATTGAGACTCTGTCTTTCGAATTTGTCTCGATCACCGTATAATTCAAACAAATCATTTCACACATACAGGAATTAGTTATGCAAGTTGGCATCATCATGGGTTCCAAATCAGACTGGCCTACTATGAAATTAGCCGCTGATATGCTCGATCTATTTGGTATTGAGTATGAAACTCGAGTCGTCTCTGCACATAGAACTCCCAACCTACTGGCAGAATATGCTACAACGGCTAAAGATCGTGGTCTAAAAGTTATTATTGCTGGTGCTGGTGGTGCGGCACACCTTCCTGGCATGTGCGCGGCCTTTACACCACTTCCTGTACTTGGCGTTCCTGTTGAGTCCAAAATGCTGAAAGGGATAGATTCGCTACTTTCCATTGCGCAAATGCCCAAGGGTGTTGCTGTTGGTACTTTAGCAATTGGTGAAGCAGGTGCTTCCAACGCAGGACTGCTCGCCGCTCAGATTATCGGCGCCTTTAACCCTGAAATTTTAACCAAGGTTGAAGCATTTCGCCAACAGCAAACGGATCTTGTATTAAGTCAGCCTGACCCGTCGAAGGATTAGCTATGAAAGTTCTTGTGCTTGGAGCAGGACAACTTGCTCGTATGATGGCTTTGGCAGGTGCACCGCTGGGAATTAAAGTAGTTGCCTATGATGTTCGAAGCCATACAACAGTGCATCCCGTTACTTGGGAAAATCAGCAATTAACTCTCATTCAGGCCTTGCTTGATGCTGATGTAGTTAGTGCTGAGTTTGAGCATATTCCAGAGGACATACTTACCGAAAGTGAGGCCAGTGGTAAGTTTTTGCCTGGTGCAGTCGCTATCAAAGCTGGGGGCGATCGGCGTATTGAAAAACAATTACTTGATGAGGTTGCTGTACCGAATGCAAAATATAGCATCATCAATAGCCAACAGGATTTAGTCTTAGCTTGTGAAGATATTGGCTTACCTCTAGTTTTAAAAAGTGCCCTTGATGGTTATGATGGAAAAGGCCAGTGGAGAGTAAAGCAACTGTCTGAGATTGAGAGTGTATGGTCTGAGATCGAAGAATTTCTTTCAAATAGCCGCAAAGAACAAGCGATTATAGCGGAACAATGGATTGCCTTTGACCGTGAAATCTCGGTGATCGGCGCTCGAAGTCGTGATGGTAGTTTTTCTATTTACCCCTTAACACATAATCACCATGAGTCAGGAGTCTTGGCCTTGTCAGTCGCCCCGGCTGATAAAGGTTCATTGCACAACCAAGCACTCGATGCATTCAAAAAAATCAGCGAAGCTTTAGACTATGTTGGTGTCTTAGCGATTGAGTTCTTTGATCTTGAAGGTCAGTTATTAGTTAATGAGATTGCCCCTAGAGTGCACAATTCGGGACATTGGACTCAGCAAGGTGCTCTAGTTTGTCAGTTTGAGAATCACCTGCGTGCTGTCTGCGGTTTGGCATTAGGTAGTATGGATCTTTTAAGGCCTACGGCGATGATAAATTTACTGGGTATCGATAGCCTTCCGGAAGCTATCTACAGCATGCATGATACGCACATACATTGGTATGGTAAGGAGAAGCGACCCGGTCGAAAAATGGGTCATATTAATATCCGAGCTGAAAATAAAACAGCACTATTGGCACAACTTAACGCAGTTGCGCAGTGTTTACCGGAGAGTGAATTTTCTGGATTAACAGAAGCGATTGAGAGTTGGTCGCAGGCAAGTTAGCTTTTATTGAAGTAAAATAAAAGGCTGAATCACCGTTAGTTATGAAATCGCCTTATTATGGTTCAGTTTAGCGCTAAATCTGTAAAGCGATTAGCCTCCTCGATACATTGACAGTACCCTCGGCCACCATATTATGGGTGGCCGAGACGCTATTTCAGCTACAATTGAATAACTGATACAACAGGTGAACCGCTAGAAATATCAATAATAAATTGATACTCAGTCTCCTGAGTTACTACTATTTCAATATGATTGTTACCAACATTGTTGGTAGCTAACGAATCACTCCCGAATAAAACACTATCAAAACCAAGGTTTACAGTGTTCCAATCAAAACTAGCGATCTTAAACTCATAGGTATTGGGTGATAATGTTGTCGTGTAGCTATAAACACTATTACCATTGTATTCCATATCGGCATTAGCATCCCATCCATTCATCGTTCCTCGAACATAAATGGTGGTATCACCATAAAATGGTTCGTCGACAGTTACCGAGATAACAGGCGTTGAACCAGATGTGTCGAGTGTAAATACATGGATTGCAGATTCAGAAAGTTGAACCTGCATATTACCCCAAGATTCACCCACAGTAATAGAATCATCAGCAATATTCACATCCCAAAATCCTAACTCAATACCCCCCCAAGGATCCTCTGCTATTTTGAATTCATAGCTATTGGCAGACAACATAGTGCTGTAACGATAGATACCGTTGCCGATATATTCCATTTCGACATCTGCACGCCATCCATTCATGCTACCTCTTAAATAAATCGCTGTATCACCGTAGGTAGGACTATCAAGAGTCACCGATACAACGGGTGTTGCACCTGATGCATCGATAGTGAATTTATAGAGCGCCTGCTCTGGCAGTTGAATTTGAATATTACCATCACTACCAACAACCGTTGATAGTGAATTATTATCAAAGTCTACCTCATAAAACCCTAAAGCAAGACCCCAACCAGAATCAGCTATTTTAAATTCATGAACACCTGCTGAAATTATGCCCAAATATTCATAAACGCCATTTCCAACATAGTCCATTGCTGCACTTGTACCCCAATCACCCATGAGGCCTCGAAGGTACACGGTTGTGTTACCGTAAGGTGCAACATCTATAGGAGTCTCCGATGAAACAGAAACAATTGGTGTTGTTCCAGAAGCATCAATGGTAAATAAATAAGTATCATCTTGGGCGATTTGTACTTTCATATTGCCCCAAGAATCACTAATATTTAATGAATCAACACCTATCGAAACATCCCAAAAGCCTAAGTTTATCGATCCCCAGCTTGAATCTGCTACTTTGAATTCATAATCACCTACTGTTAACTCAATAGAGTATTGATAAATACCATCATCTATATACTCAAATTCATTAGTTAGTCCATTCCAGTCGCCCATTATGCCACGTAAATAAATAGCTGCATCACCATATGGAGCAGGCACTTCGTCAGGAATCGGCTTTAGACCAGTACCTTGCTCGTTAGCCTGCTCTTTAACGAATACCGCGGTAGTATAAGCTGGTACAGAGAATGTTCCTTTACTGTAACTGGCGACAAATGTTGATGCCTGTACTAAAGAATCAGCAGAGTTCGCTTGAATAGAATGCAAAGTAAACCCTTTTGCTGCGCGAACATTTGCGTTCTGCAAACTATCAGTACCATTTATTACAACAACCATAGCATCAACGTTAGGATCCAAATCAGCTAGTCCAGCACCATCATCAATACTCATCACCACCAAACCAGGCGTTTGCTCAGCACCCGTATTATGGAAACCAATACGACTGATAATGTCACTTTCTGTGGTTAAACTAAATAGCTTGCTGGAACTTCGAATCTGCAAGAATTCATTGAAAACAGCTTCGGATAAATTTATATCTGATGAATAAACAGTGGTTTCCGAGTTGGCAATTAATGCCGAAATAGCTGACCACTTAGAGTTATTGTCTTGTGATAATGGTAAGCCCACGTTCCAGTTATTTGTTGTATTGGTATAATCAACAAAATTAAACCAGTCACCAGAATTATAAGTGTTTCTGTCCATGGATTTTGAGCGCATCATTTCTACACCCAATTGGAAAAATGGAATTCCTTGGCTAAGTAACGGGATACTGGCAGAAATATTATGTGTACGTACTCGATCTTGAGCAGTCATATTTTGCGGTAAACTATACTGAAGTTGATCCCATAAAGTTTCGTTGTCATGCTTGGAAACGTAATTAATAATATCAGCCGGATCAAGCCCATATGACGAACGAGGAAATTCTTCACCACGTTTGTTGTTACCATATTCATCGACCAAAACATAATTTCGCTGTGTTCCTGCTAATCCTAAACGGATATGATCAACATCACCCAAACTAACAAAAGACTTGGATAATGCAGCTCCGCGGATAACGTCTCGAGGGCGGTCATTAAATAAGCCAACTTCCGTGCCCGACATATTGTATTGAGTTGCTTGTTCAAACAATCGATCATTTGCAACTTCACCAAAATTCCAGCCTTCTCCATAAAAATAAGTATCTGGGTCAACTTCAGCGACTGCATCTCTAGCAGAAAGAATTGTTGATTTAGGCATATGTCCCATTAGATCGAAACGGAAGCTATCAAATTTATATTCTTTTGCCCACAACACTAATGAATCACTGACAAACTTATCCATCATTTTGTGCTCTGTGGCAGTATTTTCACAACAAGTAGAACGGTTCATATCGCCCGAAGCTATATCGTAACGATGGTAATAACCAGGAACAATTTTGTCAAAAACCGAGTTATCCCACAAACCAGATGAGGCTGTATGGTTATAAACCACGTCTAATACAACTCTTAATCCATTTTCATGCAAGGCTTGATTCATTTTTCGCATTTCTAAAATACGGCTAACACCTTCTGGATTGGATGCATAACTGCCTTCTGGAGCATTGAAGTGATGTGGGTCATAACCCCAGTTAAAACCATCAAGGTCGCGCATAGAATTAACCAAAGCTTGCGCATCCTGACTTGCTGGGTCATAGCTTTGCAGTAGATCAAGAATCACATCATTGTTATTAGCTACGCTACATACTGGGGCTGAATTGTTGACGGCACACAACTGACCAACAGTACTAGTTAATTCGATACGGCCTGATTCTTCTTCATTGATAGACGCAATATCGTTCACCGGTAACATATGAAAATGGGTAACGCCTGAATCAACTAACCCTTTCAAATGCTGAACTGCGTCAGAATTGGTTTCGGTAAATGCCAGATATTTTCCTCGATTAGCCGCTGTCGTGGTGAGATCGCGAATACTAAAGTCTCGAATATGACCTTCAACGATGACTGCCTGTTCAAAGTTTTCAATAGTAGGAACTTGATGGTTATCCCAATCAGCTGGTTTTAAGTCATCATCTGACAAGTTGACAAATTGTGAAAAACGACCGTTAGTCGACAAGCTCACCGAGTAAGGGTCGGTCGCTTCGATTTTTTCGATATTACCTGAAACAGGGTGATAGACAGTGACTTCGTATCGATAAAAAAGCCGATTTAATGCTGAGTTGCCATTATAACTCCATACACCGCTGTCCTTGTTTCGAACCATCATATGAGCATCAAGCAGTTGCTTTTGTGCATTATAAACTTTTAATTTAACTTTTTTCGCTGTTGGTGCCCAAACTGAGGTGGTAATTTTATTGCCATTATAAACAACGCCGAGTTGAGCTTCATCGGCATCGTTATCCGCCGAGGTATACAAATCATCAAGAACACCTGCCGTTTGAATTCGCGTGGCACTTAACATTGCTTTGTCAGCACTATAAGCAATCGCTATCAATTCATTTGTTAGTACATCCTTAACCTTGTCAGTTGACGCGCTTGTTTCATATGCTGTCAAGTGGGCAAGGTGGGGTATTTGTACCTGAGACTGAGTCGGCATAAAGCTAAGGTAATTATTACCCTTAATGCCAAGAAGGCTGTCGAAATGTAACTGAGCAGATTTGGAGTAATATACTCTAACTTCAGCGGCACTTTGCGACGGTAAAAGTAATGTCGAACTTTCAATCCAGTGCGCTGATGCTCCAGTTAAAAATATTTTAGTCAAATCTGCAGGGTCATAAAGTACTGTCGAACTACCGTATTTAGTAAACGCATGTCGACTTAATTGGGTTAGATCGAATTTGCTGTTACTTTCACCTAGTGCTTTTTCATCGCCTTTATGAATAATAAAATTTAAGCAATTGGCACTCTCCGCTGCGTAGTCCAATACGACATACGCACCAAGTTCCTCGTCAATACCGTCGAATGGATATGGATTTGCCCAATCACCAAAATGACTTGATGATGCAGTCGCATCACCATAATTGTCACAGCCTTCGCCATTCCATAAATGTAAACCCCAACCATTATAGTCTGGGATATTATTGTTCGAATCTGGTGGTAGTTGAAAATAGATTGCAATTTGATTGTCAACCAATGTCACCAAATCAAATGTAGAGCTAGAATTATTTACCTCTACTCCTGCTTTAGCCGCGCCGCCGGCTGAAAGTGTTGATAAAATTATCAGCACTAGAATCAGTAGTCTATTCATCATATTATGAGCCTTATTTTTTTTAAACGTCTGACATCATAATATATTTTTATATGACAAAGCTTCAGCAACAAAATGAATACGTATGTAATCTTTATCAGCATTTGTTACCACGGTTAGAGCAAATTACAATTAAAGCATTCCTACTAACTGTTCATTAGCTTCTGGTTTTGTCAGATGATTTGAATAGTTGGATAAGGTTTTAATGGTGACTATTAGAATTAAATCGTAAATATTTCTACGGTTAAATCCTGCACTAATAAAACTATCAATTTGCGTTTGATCTAACCAACCTCTTTGATCGACTATAGCAATAACCATTTCAACTAATGCTTTATCCGCAGGGTCTTCAATTGTCTCATTTCCGATAATAGCCGCTATTGTTTGGGCTTTAGCAGCATTCATTTTTCCGAAGGCTCTATGAGCGACTCGACAAAAATCACAATTGTTGTAATGACTAACGGCTAAAAGAGCCACTTGTCTTTGTGCTGCGGTTAGATCGGTTTTTTCAATCATCTCGTTTAACATTGAGTAGGCTTCTATAGTGTAAGGTGCTTCTGCCATGTAGCCGAATAAATTAGGCACAAAACCATATTTCTCTTTGACTTGTGTAAGGATTTCTTTGGCATCACCTTGACTATTTTCAGGGGTATAAAACTTAAATTCGTTCATGCTTTCTCTCTTGGTTAATTTAGTTTAAAAAGTGAATCAATATAATATTTGCTTTTAATTGAACTATAAATGACAATAAGTGCGCAAATATTGCTTTTTCGTACAATTAAATTCTTCTTATAGATATATTCTGGGACTAACCAATGAGCGCTTTTAATGATTTTGTTAGCCTTTTGAAGCTAGAGGTTGATATTTATCACAACGCTAAAGTTTGTGGGAACTGGGAGATTCAAGAACACGAGTTAGGTAATACTTGTTTTCATATCGTCACCAGCGGGCAATGTCTATTGGATGTCCCGGGCTTGCTCCAAACCGAATTTAATCAAGGTGATCTGGTGATCTTTCCACGAGAACTTAAACATAAAATGTGGCCGGTAGAAGAAATGAAAGGTGACCAAGAACATTTACCTTACAACACTCAGCTGTCAGGAACCGGACTGCTCTGCGGTGAAGTTAAAATCATGCACTTATTCCAAAACCAATTATTAAATGCGCTGCCGCCGGTTCTTTTAATTAAAAATGATTCAAGCAATGGTTGGTTAAGTCATTTAACCAATTTAATTTTGGAAGAAAGTACCAACTACCATGTCATTCAATCTGAGTCACTTAATCGATTGTCCGAAATGCTTTTTATTTATGCGATGCGATATTACATAGAAAAAGAAGATTGCCAAAAAGGGCTTTTAGCCTTGTATGGAGATAACCGATTAGCCAAGGCGATAAAAGCATTTCATATCAGTCCGCAAAATAAATGGGGATTAAATCAATTAGCCAATGAAGCTGGAATGTCTCGCACTAGTTTTTCAAATTATTTTAAACAAAAAAGCGGCTGGACAGTTGCTCAATATACCACTTGGTGGCGGATGCAATCTGCTTGGGAAAAACTTAGCTTAGGAGATAAAGTTGTCGATGTAGCAGAGCAAATAGGTTATCAATCCGAGGCAGCTTTTTCTCGCGCATTTCAAAAACAATTTGGGAAAAATCCGGGGGTTGTTAGGCGGGAATCACGAAGTCATTAATAGAGAAAAGTCAGCCATTGATACTCTACCGACTAATTTAAGTGGTGAGTAATAGCGGGCTAAAATATTGAACGAAATAAAACCCGCAAAGATTCATAAATTGCTTGTTATGCTTTAAATCTAACAGCAGTTCCGAAAACCATTATCTCAGACGAGGCATCCATTATTGAGCTTGTAGTAAATCGAATACCAACGACTGCATCAGCTTCAATGCCATGAGCATTTTCAACTAACCGCTGGATTGCGACGTTCCTAGCATCAGTTAGCATCTCTGTATAGCCGTGGATTTCGCCACCAACAATACTTTTTAAACCAGCCATAATATCACGCCCGATATGTTTAGACTGGACTACATTTCCTGTAACGACACCTACTATCTCATCAATTTCCTTTCCGGGAATTGTCTCTGTAGTTGAATAAATCATAAATTTTCCTTTTAAATATTAATAAAGATACCAGCAACCTTAAGAAACAAAAATCCGTTTTAATAACTCTTTCATCCTTTTAATATATTGTTCGGTTGACCAACCATACTCTTTGGTCAATTGCTCCCAATGACTGATCGAAATCATACTACAGAACATTTCAACGGCTTGCTCCTGAGGCCATTTAGTTGCAAGACGATTTTCATCGTCTAATGCTTGAATAGTTTGTTGGCAAATATCACGCAAACATCCCATGTTGTTATTCCAAGCGGCTGCCATCGCTTCATCGGTTTCTCTTGATGCGAGTAGTGCCTTGGCTATTCCATAAATTTCTGGAATATAATTTCCCCAAACTTCAACACATGCATCAATCATATCTTCGCCATTAGAGGCCGCTCGAAATTGATTGAGCCTTTCATCTAGCCCTTTGATTTCATCAACATAATTTGAGGTAGCAATCATTAGATCACTGCGAGATTCAAAATGCAGGTAAACAGCTTGGCGGGAAATACCTGCCGCTTTGGCAACACTTCCCATACTAATAGGTTTACCAAGACGCTGTTCCATTAGTTGCCATGTGGCTTCTAGGATTCTGGTTCGAGTATTTGTTTGTTGACTTGACATAGTGTAAACAATAAACCATGGTTACTGCCCTGTCAATCCAGATCGACTGAAGCAGCTATTGATTATTATTTTTTATTCGATTTCTTTGGACTTTTGTTTGATAAATTCGATAAAGGTTCTGGTTTTTAATGGCAGATGTTTTTTGCTTGGATAGAGCACATAAATATCTCTAACCAATGCTACTTCAAAATCAGATAATAATGGCATCAATTCTCCAGAATCAATCAGATTTTTAACACTCAATTTAGGAAGGCAAGCTACACCAATTCCGCTTATAGCAGACTGGCGAATAATATTGATATCGTTTGAAGACACTTTTGGTTGGCAAGTTAGTCGAGTTAATTTTTTACTGTTAATTTCTCTCAGCTCTAGCACTCCCTGATTTTGTTTCATCAATAATAAACTTTGCTTTCTTAAATCATCAGGAATCCTGATAGGTGATTCTAATTTCTTAATAAAACTAGGCGATGCACATAAAACAAAAGCCGAACTAAAAAGACGTTGGGCTATAAACTGAGAATCATTAAGTGGGCCAATTCTGATCGCAACATCTATTTTTTCATCCAAAATATCTTCATATTGATTACTGAGAACAACCTCAAGTTCTAACTGATCATTAATTGCAATAAACTCGGAAAACCAGCTGTTTAATAGCTCACTACCTAAAAAGACAGGAGCGGTAATATTTAGTTTTCCTTTTAGAGAGTTTTGGTCAGCTATTAACTCATTAATATGAAAGTCGAGCTGTTGCATATGAGGAGCACATTGATCAAAAAACGCTTGTCCTTTATCGGTAATTGATAATTTTCTTGATGTTCTTTCTAGTAACCGTATTCCTATGGATTGCTCCAATTGACTGACTCTTCGGCTAACCGTACTTGAAGGAATACCTAGCTGCTTAGAAGCTTCAATAAAGCTACCTTGCCTAATAACTTCGATAGCGATTGAAATATCATCATAATGCCACATACAAATTTTTCATCCCAAATATGAGATTCAAACTCTCATTTTTGCTTATTTTTAACCCAGTAATGAGATGTTAGCATAGCCATTGTTCCAATAACTAAAGGTTTTTAACATGAAAAACAAGCGCTTCTCAAACCTAACTTTCTATAAAGTCATTTTGACAATGACTTTATTATCAACAAGCTTAACCATCTATGCACAAAACAATATCCGAACAAAAGGAGATGTAGCGTTAAAACTCTATATCTTTGATTGCGGTACTATTGAGAGCAGAGATTTGTCTATGTTTAGTCCACTCATTGCTAAAGATACAAAAAAAATAATGGCGAATCCTTGTTATCTAATTGTTCATCCAAAGGGCTCTATGTTTTGGGATACTGGGATATCAGACGATATTGCAAGCCATGACAAAGGAATAGAAGTAGCAGGAGGCGCATTTAAAATATCTGTTTCAAAGACTCTATCTAATCAATTAAAACAAATTCCATTTGATCCAACAGAACTCGACTATCTTGCTTTTTCACATATGCACTGGGATCACACAGGAAATACAAAATTATTTCCGAACGCTAAGTGGCTAATTCAAAAAGAAGAACAAAAAATGGCTGAAAGTGACGCTGCTGAAAAGTATGGTTATCAACCTTTGGACTATAAAGATGTTATTCAAAAAAACTTAATTAATTTATCTGGTGATCATGATGTATTTGACGATGGTTCAGTATTAATAATTTCTACGCCAGGACATAGCATGGGTCACCAGTCTTTATTGATCAACCTTCCAAAAACTGGGTCAGTTTTATTGTCGGGCGATCTATATCATTTCCAAGAAAATAGAGATAATTACGGCATTCCTATTTGGAATGATAAAAAGACAACCATTCGTTCATTTGCATTGATTGATCAAATATTGGATTCTACCAAGGCAACTTTTTGGATCCAGCATGATAAAATACAATTTGATCAATTAAAACATTCTCCAAGTTTCTACGATTAATAATTTTAATAAATATTTCATCTTATGATGACTATAAAAACGAGCCGAACCTAAACGGGTTTGGCTCACCAATTATTTTTCCATCAATCACAGAAACTTACATCTTTATATGCGTTTTATTCTATTTAAAGCGAAATTTAAACTTTTATCATTTATTATAACTAATCAATAAAATTATCTATTTTCGTAAAAATAAATAGATAAAAAGGAATTTTTTCTTAATGATAAAAAATCTTATTTTTACCGTCTTAATAACTTGGTTACTGTGTTTATCAGTAAATATATCTGCAAATGAAACGGAATCGAATATTCCAAAACAATTACAAAAGGAATCTCTAACAGGGGCAGTTTGGTCAATTATCAGTTCTGACGGTTCTTATGAAGTATTTTCCAGTGGCTGGGCAGAAGTCGATAAAAGAAAAATGGAAAATAATACTAAGATGCATATTGGTTCTGTGTCTAAAGTTGTTTTGGCTACAGGTGTTCTTAGATTAATTAGCCAAGGTAAAATTGAGCTTGATTCTAAAGTATCGACATTGCTTCCAAACATTAATTTTAATAATCATTGGCAACAAGAAAATCCAGTTACTGTCGAAAATCTTTTAAACCATACTGCCGGGTTAGATGATTTACGTTTATGGCAAGTATTTAGTTTAGAGGCAAAATTTAACACACCATTAATCGAAGCATTTTTAAGAGATCCAGATTTATTAACTGTTCGCTCTAAGCCCGGTGAACGTTATTCATATTCCAACATGGGTTATACACTGTTAGCAATGATTATCGAATCGCTCACTGGTGAGGCTTATGAAGAATATCTTGATTTAAACCTTTTAAAACCTCTAGGAATGAATGATAGCAGCTTCAAATATATTGCTCAGGCAGGCGAATTTTTTGATCAAAGATTGGCTATGGGTTATTCAGAAAATAATCAACCACAACAAGCGATGCCAACTTATCTCCGAGCATCCGGTCAATTTACTACGACCGCGAAAGATATGGCTTTATTTGCCAAGTATTTAATGGGTGATGGAAGAATTGACAATCAGGTATTTATTCTGCCTAAATTACTTAAAAATTTGAGTAACGCTAGTCCTACTAATGCAACCAAAGCGGGACTTGATATTGGCCATGGATTGGCCTTAGCAAAACGCGATAGATACGGTGTTCTAGGTGATTGTCATCCGGGTAGCATTATTGGCTTTAGAGCAATGTTGTGTCTGTTTCCGGAAGAAAATAAAGCATTTTTTATTGCCCTTAATACAGACAGTGAAACTGCTGATTACAATAGCTTTAATCAGATACTCATCAATCAAATGGATATAAATAAAGCGAGTAGAGCGAATGTAGGCGTTGTAGCTTCGGATATATCAGATTGGGAAGGTATTTATATTTTACAACCCAATAGCATCACTCCGTTTGCCTGGATTGATCTAGTATTTAATTCTGTCACTGTTCATTGGTCTGGCAAAGCATTACAAATTAAACCTTTTCAATCGAGTGAAAGAAGTCTAATTCCAAGTGGCGGATATTTATTCAGTGCAACAGATCGTGAAACAAATTCCCATGTTTTATTTGAAGATAACAAAGGCACTCAATTTTTAAGCGATGGTCTTTATACTTATCAGAAAACACCCTGGTTAACTATGTATAGCCTTTGGGGAAGTTTGCTTATTGGATTGATTGGTCTATTTTATATTTTTATCGCTGGCTCGGTTAGTATTGTCCGCCGAGAAATGAGTCCTTCTGATGAATTGTTTATGCCATTTGTATCTATCATCGCATTATTGTTCCCAATCCCGCTCTTCTTTCAACAATCATTTCTACAAATGGGCGAAATGACCTCAGGAAGCCTATCATTGGCTATCGTAACTGGACTTTTACCAATTGGAATGATCATAGGGTTAGTTATAGGATTTAGAAAACAAAAGAAAACCATTTTTGAAAGACTTAACCTAGTATTTATTTCTGGTGCATTGCAGTGGTTAGTTCTACTGGCATTTTGGGGTATGTTGCCGTTTAGATTGTGGGTTTAATAAAACTGATTAAGTCCCAATTTGATTTTAAGAAAATCATAGCCTGTTAAATGATCAGATAGTTAGATAATAGTGCATGACAAGTTTACTTGGTTTCATTTTGGTGCAAGTTATACTAGTTTTCTGGGAGCCGAAAGTTCGTCAACCCAATAAACCTAAATCTTTAGCTTATTTTTAATTATTTGAAATATTGGCGCAATAATTGAATTATATATTTCAAATCCTAAATCAATCACTCAGTCACAAAGATGCAACATACTATTTATAAAATTAAACAAGAGGCAACTAGCCAAATTATTCACCATGGACGACTAATCAATGATGTAGCTCTGGATTTTGGCATCTCAAATAAGCAACTTTATCAATGGCTAAGAGAAATAAATGGTAAACAAACTAGAAAAAAGTTAGCTCCAGAGCAGCAGATATCGAATCTAAAGCTGGAGCTTTCTCATTTGGCGGAAAAACTTACTGCAGTAGAAGCTAAACTATTAAGAGCTGACTAGCATTAATTATTTAGCCTTCAAACCTACGTTAGTCGAATAGCCAGTAATATGCTTTGATATTATTGCTTGGCATTTTTCTTGAACTCTCATTCGGCAAATTTTGTAGCTACCGGGCGTTGCAGTAATATCTAACCAGTCATCTTGGCTAATATCAGATGCAAGTTTGTCATCAATTTTGGTGATGATATCACCTTCTACTAAATCATATTTGGATGCAGATACATCAGGAAAAACATAACGAACAACAAATTCGCCTGAGGTTATTTTTCTTAACTCAAGCCCTAGTAGGTTATAACGAGTTTTAAATTTTTTATCTGGATATGGAGTTAGATGCAACTTATCTGAATGGTAGTCGATCACACTGACAAACTGGTTGAGTAAAGCACTCCCAACAATTGCAAAATCATCATCTAGGTCACCAGCAATTATATTGGTTTTTATGTTAGACAATTTTAACTTGCCGAGTTTTATGCTAGGTAGTGTTATTCGTTGATGAACCGTTCGTCCACTCATGCCAAAATCAACAGCTGTAACTGAACCACTGGGAACTTTAATTTCATTATTTTCTACAAAAGCATTGGATATTTTTACATAATGACGACTTCCAGTATCTATAATAAAATCCTGAGTGAAGGTTTGGTCTAAACCAAAATCTGATTTAGCTTCTATATCTATTTTTTTGAAGAACCTATCAAATTCAATTGAAACTTCATTACCAGAGGGTTGATATGCATCTCTACTAATCGATATCTGATTATTTTTCTTATCGAAAGTCCAACTGAAATGTCGCAATATATCATGCCCTAAAACACCGTCAAACGTGAGTTCATCGGGACGAGAGAAATATTTGGTTTTGTTTATCGGGATATATGCAGCTATAACATCTTCAAATTTAGCATTTCCTAACATTAGGTTCTCTAGCTTGGTTTGATAGGCTGAGCTATCTTCCTCATCTCCCCAACCAGCTATTGGTAAGGCATATCCTTGTTCTAGATTCAACGATTTTATTTTATCACTATTAAATAAAATTGTAATAGAAGCACCTGTATCAACTAAAAATTTGAAGCCTTTAGTAGCGTTAAGGCTAATTTCGACATAGGGTTTCTCACCGACATAATAAGCTATTAATTCTGCTTTTATTTGCGAGTCTTGCCATTTAGGTACTAGATCATTATTGGCTACTCTCAACCTAACTTGATTGACAATATTGCAACCGGCAAGCGCAAAACAAGCTAGCATCATAATAATTAACTTTATACTATTCATTTTATTTTTCCTGAGTGTCTAGTTGTTTAGCTGTATTAGTTAAACGAATAAGGTCTAACATTTTACCAACTTCCCACTGCATAGCAGCGACTAACCCGTGCACAGCTATAAGATTTCGGTTTAAAGGTTTATTTTGAAGGGTTAGCTTTATTTTTAATAAAGTTTTGGCTTTTTTGAAGCCAGCGTCATCATAAGTTTGTAGAATACTTACGGTATTTTCTTCAGCCGTTATTTCTCTTGGAATAGGTTTGTAACCTAGCTGTGATATCATTGCTTCTGCAAGAGACCAAACTGACCAAGGATTTTGTCCTGTAATCAAATTACCATCATGAGAGATTTTATCTAAATAGAGAGATCCTGAATTAAAGAAGGCCCCTTGGTTAACAATTTTATCTTCTAAAAGAAATGGAAAAATATCTCTAGCATCTTTAATCAAAAACAATTCTTCTTCGTTGGTAAAAGCACTTATTTTTTTGTTAGATAACAATTGATTTCCATTATCAAGAGTTACGTTAACCAAAGCGGCTGGACCGTGACAAACAGCACCAATAACCTTACCTGTTTGGTAGTGATTGCGAACTATTTTTTGAATTGCTAAGTTATCAGGAAAATCAAACATTGCACCTTTTCCTCCAACAAAATAAACCGCTTTGTATTGATCGGGATCGATCTTTTCAACGGGAATGCTATGCTTCACTTTTGTTTGAGCTTTAACGTCATTTAAAAAGGCATAATCGAAGATTCCCATATCATCGTCATCTATCACTACAGGTGGTTCGCCCCCTTTTGGACTCGCAATATCTACTTCAAAGCCGTTCGACTGAAAAACATAATAGGCGCGAGCAAGTTCAGTGAGTTCATAACCTGTAGTTTTACCACTTACGCCCATTAGGTCAGCACTAGTAACTACGGCGAGTATTTTCCCACGTGACTCTTTGATTCCCTGAGTAATATAGTTGATTTCGGATGGTAAGGTTTTAGATATTGTTGGTTGATTAGTTTCATCAGTTAACAAGCTGATAAACCAAATGCCAAAACCGACAATTAAAACAATAAAGATAAAAAAGGTAAGAAGGATTTTTTTAAACATAATTTTGTCTCGGTTAGTTTAATTAGATACTAACCCTGAACAAGTAAAATCTATGTGAAATTTAGTCCTTTTTCTTTATTCCATTAGGGATAACTATAAATTTAAAATATCCATTACTCAATGATATATCAAAATCCCAGCTTATAGATTCAACAATTCTTTTAACTAAGAAAAGTCCTTGACCAATCCCTTTACTGCTAGTTTTCTTTATTTTTTGGTTGGTAATATCTGTAATGTTTTGATTAGAGAAATCTCGGGTGTATGGATTAGAAAATACTAAACGATTATTACTTAACTCTATGGTTAATTCTTGCTCTTCTGCATGATAAATCGCATTCTCGATAAGGTTACCTACTAACAACAAGAATAGATTCTCGTTCCCTATAACAAAAAATTGATTGGGACAAATCAAATTAATCTTAAATTTATTTTCAGACAACTTATGTTCGACAGCTAGAATGCTTTCCTCTAGTAACAGTCGAATATTGAATGTTTCTATTTTTATCGACTCTTCCCTAGCCAAAGCCAACAAAGTCGCAACGATCATTTCCATTCTAGATACGGAATGCTTAAGTTGTTCACCATCTTCTTGCGTCCAAGCACGCATTTCAACTAAAGCTAAAGTATTTTTAATGACGGTTAAAGGTGTTCTTAATTCGTGACTTACGTCGCGAGTAAAATCAATTTCACGTTTGTTTAAGTGTTTTAATTGGTTTAAGGTTTCCTCTATTGTATTAGCTAGATAGCCAATTTCATCTTTAGAGTAGCGTGAAGAAAACTCTGCAGGAGCGGCCTGTGATTTTTGCTCCATTACTTCTTTAGTTAAAATGAGAAGCGGCTTAGTCGTTTTCTTGGCAATACGGTATGCGAGCCATATTGATACAATTAAAGCCATAACAAAGATTAAAATAAATAGAATTAGAATTCTTTTTGATATATTAGTAACAATTAACAAAGAACTAACTTCTGCTATTAAAATGGGACTATTGTGTTCACTAAAGTATAAAACACGGACATGATAGTGCTTTCTTGATTGAGTAAATATTTCTGCACTGTTTGAGTTATCTTTGAATGAATCAGCTATTTCTTTAGGTAGCGACTCTCGACTAAGATAAAGAGTCATGTAATCCATCCTTGGTTGAACTATTTCCCTATTATGATGATAAGCCCGTTCTATATAACTGGCCTCTTGAGCTAAAATGTTTTCTAACACCTTATCTTCAACCACATAGGCCACCATAATACTGAAAGCCGAATAAATTAAAGCAAGAACTAAAGTAAAAGTACCAAAAATAAAAAACACCTTATTTTCAATACTCTCATTCTTCCTCATTAGGAAACTCCAGTTTATACCCAATATTTGTAATGGTAGTTAACATCGATTGATTAAATGGTTTATCAAGTACATTACGTAAACTATAAATATGAGTTCTTAATGCATCAGTCTCAGGTGGTTGGTCACCCCAAATACTATGAATTAATTTCGAACGTGAAACTGGTTGTGGATAAGCTTGCGCAAGAATAGTTAAGATATTAAAACCTATATTGGTTAATTTTAATAACTGACCTTTTCGTATTGCTTGATGTTTACTTCGGTCAATTGTTAATTCACCAACTTCTAGAGTTTGACTTTGATGGAGTTGATGACGACGGGCTAATGCCTGACAACGTAAAACAAGCTCACGAAATTCGAAAGGTTTAGTTACATAATCATCAGCACCTAAACCAAAACCCTCTGCTTTATCTTCAAAAGAATCTCTCGCTGTCAGCATTAAAATAGGAGGGGTAACATTAGAATTCTTTTTAATTTCAGAGCAGACCTCAAATCCATCAATATCCGGCAAATTTAAATCCAAAATAATCACATCGTATATCTGATTAAGTGCTAAATTAATACCAAGCAAGCCATTGTCAGCGAAATCAACTTGCCATTGATGTCCAGAAAAAACCTCTGCTAACTGACGAGCAATGGTTAAATTATCTTCAATTAATAGGATGCTAAGCTTATGCAAAAATTACCTGCCAAGTCTGAGTATAATCTTTCTACAATAACAAAATTTATGTGAAATTTAAGTGAAGTTCGTGATTAATCCCAAAAAGCTTCTAAGAACCAAGCTGAAAACTCGTGGCGTCCTTCTAATTTAGATTTTGAATAGATGACAGTCGCTTGCTGACGCACGGTTTTTTCTTTAGTATTCCTTACTGCCGCAATTTCTTTAAAGCTTAAACCTTTTAACAACAACAATCCGACTTGCTGTTCACCCGCGGTTAATTGCCACGCGTCAAACTGTTGGTGAATAACTTCACTATACTCTTTTCTCGCAAGCTGCATTTTTTCATTCACATTTTCGATATGCTTATTCGAATCCGCCAAGGTAACAGCAAGACTTTCTAATTGTTGACTTCTTTTATGAATATCCAAGGTTAGATAGATCGCACCAATAGCAGACATTAAAACGATAAAGCTCTCCTCAATGATATGCCAGGTAGGAACGCCTAATCCAATATCAGTAAATACGTCTAGCGAATTTAATACCATGATAACAAAGAGCATTGTTGCAATAATTTTATCTTTCATTATTTTTCCTTGTAAAACAGGGAGATAAACTTCGTAGGGCATTTGCCCTATAGTCTAATTATATGGGTTTGATAGGCATTTGTCTGATGTTTTATCACTAAAGTTTGATATCATAAACTTCTTTTGTGACGATTAAACGAGAAGCTACTAAAAACAATGAAAACCTTGTTAAAAAGCCTAGCTGTAATGATGCCGATTGCTCTTTTGAGCCTTCCGACTATAACTTACTGTGAACCCAATCAACAGTTACCTATTAAGCAGCTGTCTTTAAAGCAGGTACTTGCTAAAGCGGTAAAACATCAGCAAAAATCTGACCAAAGCTCATCCCAAGAGGCACTGTCCTTCAAAAGTTCGTCATGGCTTGCAACGACGCCTAGTCTTGGTATTAGTCTCCTAAAAGGACAAGGTGAACATGCTGCGGATGAAACGGAATTGAGATTAAATTTACCCTTCAATTCTAATTTTCAACGTGAAATTAACCGACAATTGATAACTATCGAACAAAAAATTAAAAATCAACAGCTCAAAAAACAACACCTGTTTCTATCCGGTTTGATTAGGGAGGCTTTGTGGAACTATCGATTAACTCAGGCCAAACAAGATTTTTTACATAAAAAACAAACAACGCTACAAAAGCTTGCCGCAAATAGTAAACAACTCATGCTTGCGGGTGAGTCGTCAGAATATAATTTGTTATTGATAGAAAAAGAAATTAATAATACAAAGATTGAGTTTTTAGATAATTCTCAAAAATTCGGCCATTGGCTTTTTCAATATCAAAAGGTCACCGGACAAGCTTCTATTCCTGTCGCAATTCCCGCAGCCATTTCTGAAGAGGAACTAACAGAAGAACTATGGAAGATCAATAACCATCCAATTCTTGAACTGCAAAAGCTTTATTGGCAACAAACAAGGCTGAAGATGAAAATGGATTCCAGTGACGCAAGCCCTTGGAATGTTTCCTTAACGGCAAAAAAGACTGAACAACTTAATATTTCTGACGATCAAATCGGTATTTCAGTTGAATTACCAATAACCTTTATTGATGCAAATTCTCAAACCCTCACCAACCAATGGAATCAACAAAAGCGTGCTTTTGATATCAATTTACAAAATAACCGTCTGCAATTACAGAAACAAAAAAATCAACAATTGCGAAATAGAGATGTTTTATTAAAAAAGGAGAACATTCTTAAAAAGTCGGTCAATCTGAGTCAGGCAATTATGTCGCAAATTGATCAATTAAAGGCTCAAAATGAAATAGGCCAAGCGGTTATTCTCCGTCAGGTTCTAGATGCTCTTGAAACCCAATATCAATTTAATGTAACCCAATTACAACTTATGCAGAATAACTCAATGTCACGCCAAGCAGCAGGAATATCATTATGATTAAGCATTTAATTTTTATTTTCGCTTTTTTACTTTCATGTGAAAATTTACAGGCTCAAACGATTAGTATTGATTCCTTAGGAAAATTGACTATTGAGTTCCAACAGATGGAAAGTGTTTCTCATATTCCGAGCAAAAATATTATGGGACAAGTTGGTTATATGCCGGGACATGATTTTGTATTAAACACGCAGGCTAGAATCAGTCGCCTCTCTTTTCTGTTAGATAATGGTAGCGAAATTAAAAAAGGTGAAGACTTCGCAAAAATTTCTGGCCCAGATGTTCATCACTTTATGGCGGAACTAAACGCAAAAAAGCAATTAATGTTATTGGCCAAAACTCGATTAGAAAACAGTCGACAGCTTTTTGATAAAAAATTAATTGATGAAGATAAATGGTTACAGATTAATCAAAACTATTTTTCTAGTCAGCTTGAATTTGAGCACTTACAGCATTTTGCAGAATTAATTAACGGGGAGATACTCGATGATACAGTCACCATTACAGCTCCTGCTAGCGGTTTTTTTATAAAAGCTAGTCATAGCGTTAACTTTGAAGAAGGCGAAGCTCTAGCAAGTTTTGTTTCAAGTAATCAGGTTAAAATTAAAATGCAGCTGCCTTCTAATCAAGCCAGTCAAGTTGACTATATACAATTAAAAAACTGTCAATTAAAAATAGCTAACAAGAGCCTAGTTTCACAAGGTGCTTTTGTTGAAGTCTGGAGTGAGCCGGCAAAAGATAACTGTCAGTTATTAATTGGAGACATTGTATCCGTTCAGCCTTTTTATAAAAAGTCCGCCTATCGAGTGCCAAAGAATGCAATCTTTAGTTTAGATGGCAAGGATCAAATTTTAATTAAAAATAATGCTCAATTAGAAGCGGTAGAAGTTAAATTAATAACCTCTACTAGAAACGACTATTTACTTTCCAGCTCTAAAAATCTAATCAATGCTCAAGTTCTTATTTCATCAGTGAGTGCTGCGCAAGGCATTTTATTAGGGTTAGGGGGCGAATAAAATGCTTCAAGCGATTATTCGTTTTTCTTTAACTCAACGGTTATTTGTCGGAATATTATCTCTCGCAATCATCATACTTGGTATCAGAGCCTGGTTGCAACTTCCTGTCGATGCATTTCCTGATATTTCACCGACCCAAGTTAAAATTATATTAAAAGCTCCAGGCATGACTGCGGAAGAAATCGAGTCTCAAATCACCCGCCCCATCGAAACAGAATTGCTTGGTATTCCTAACCAAGAGATGTTGCGATCAACCACTAAATATTCAATCACTGATATTACCCTCGATTTTATTCAAGGGACTGATATTTATTGGGCCAGACAGCAGGTCAACGAACGACTGTCTAATCTATGGAGTGATTTACCTCAAGAGATTAGCGGCGGCGTTGCTCCCATGAGTACACCGCTTAGTGAAATGTTTATGTTTACGATTGAAAACCCCGCACTATCATTGATGGAAAGACGTCAATTATTAGACTGGGAAATTAGGCCGCTATTACGGACGGTAGAAGGCGTTGCCGACGTTAACGTACTCGGTGGATACGCAAAAACCTATAGTATCTCGCCTGACCCTTATCGTATGGCTTCTGCAGCTATTAACTTTGGCGATCTTGAACAAGCGATTACAAATAGTAATCTCAATGTTGGCCTTGGTCGAATAGAAAAAGGCGTCGATACTCTCATTATTCGTTCAGAAGGACGAATAAACGATATCGAAGAGTTAAAGAATCTAGTGATTAAAGTCGAAAATGGTAAAACCTATCACTTAAAAGATATTGGTGATGTCAGTATTGGCCACTTGTCTCGTTATGGTGCAGTGACAAAAGATGGCGTTGAAACAACTCAAGCGTTAATCATTGCATTAAAAAATGCCAATGCTTCAGATGTTGTTGCCGGAATAAAAGAAAAACTTATTTCAATCGAAGCGACTTTACCTAAAGGAACCGAGATTAATATATTTTATGATCGAGCATCACTGATTGATACTGCAATAGGAACTATCTCAAATGCATTAATTCAAGCGGTTATATTGGTTATTATTTTGCTTTCTATATTTCTTGGAAATATTCGCTCAGCAATTGTGGTTTCGGTTTCTTTGCCTTTGTCAGCATTATGTACCTTTATCTTAATGTCCGATATGGGTCTTACTGCGAACTTAATGAGCCTTGGTGGAATCGTCATTGCTATTGGAATGATTGTTGATTCGTCCGTTGTGGTGGTTGAAAATATTGTTAATCAGCTAGGTAAAAAATCTTCACTGCCCCGCTTGCATATTATTTATCGTGCAGCCAAAGAAGTCGCCGTTCCAGTTGTATCAGGAACATTGATTGTTATTATTGTTTTTTCACCTTTATTAACTCTCACAGGATTAGAAGGTAAACTTTTTACACCGGTCGCTTTGACTATTGTATTTGCGATGTTTTCCGCACTTATTTTATCTTTAACTTTAGTACCAATGATTTCCTCTCTAGTGATCAATGAAGATGCTGGAAAAGAACCTAAACTCGTGACTTGGTTACAAAAACATTATATTTCTAGTTTAAAATCAGTCCTAGAAAAACCGAAACCTTATGTCATAAGCGCTTCAGCTTTACTGGTTATAAGTATGATTTTATTTTCCTTTGTTGGCCGGACATTTATGCCTACTTTAGATGAAGGAGATATCATTGTTCAGTTAGAAAAATCTCCCAGTATTTCATTAGAATCATCTCACCAACTAGACAGTCAAATCGAAGTAGCATTATTAAAAGCGATACCAGAGATAAAACAAATTGTCGCTCGTGCTGGCTCTGATGAAATTGGTCTTGACCCAATGGGGCTTAATGAAACGGATGTATTTATGGAGCTTGCTCCACGATCGGAATGGCGTTTTGAAACTAAAAGTGAATTAATTGATGAAATTCGATCTATTCTGCAACAATATCCCGGTATTAGTTTTGGATTTACTCAACCAATCCAAATGAGAGTTTCAGAAATGCTTACCGGTAGCACTGGCGACGTATCCATTAAGATATTCGGTAATGATATTCACAAACTTTCTCAACTCGCTGAAAAAATTACTCATGTTACTAATCAAGTTTCTGGTAGTGTCGATGTACAAACATCAATCATCGAGGGCGGACAATTTGTAAATATAAAGCTGAAAAAAGAAATCGCGTTAGAATATCAAATGAACGTCGCAGAATTTTCTCGTTACTTAAAATCTCAACTTGAAGGGGTTGCAATATCTGAAATAATTCAAGGGAAAGTTAAGACACCATTAGTAATTTCAGCTAGAAAAAATCACTTAGAAAGTATTTCAACCTTAAACGATTTAAAAAATAAGATCTTAGTGATGCCAGATAATAGCCTCAAACCATTGCATCATATTGCTGAGATTACTTTTAAACAAGGGCCCTTGTTAATTGAGCGGGAAAGTGGTGCACGCTTTTCTGTTGTAACAACCAACGTGATTAATAGAGACATAGTTGGTTTTGTGGAAGAACTTGAATCTAGAATAAAAAATGAATTAGTTTTACCGGTTGGTTATTCAGTCGTTTACGGCGGTGAATTTGAAAATCAAAAACGTGCGACAGCCAATTTATTGATGGTTGTGCCGGTTGCTCTAGCTTTAATTCTAATTATCTTATTTACGACATTCGGCTCACTTGCCAAAGCGGGGCTCATTTTGGCGAATATACCTTTTGCTGTAATGGGAGGAATTATTGCACTTTATATTAGTGGGCAGTATGTTTCGGTGCCTGCCTCTGTCGGTTTTATCGCATTACTTGGTGTTGCAGTATTAAATGGTGTAGTGATGCTAAGCTACTTTGAGCAAATTAAATTAAGCTCAGTAAGTCTTTATGATCGAATCACCAAGGGCTCAGTCAGACGATTAAGGCCAGTACTAATGACCGCCACCACTGCAATGTTTGGATTATTACCCTTAGTCTTTGCTACCGGTCCTGGCGCAGAAATACAAAAGCCTTTAGCCATTGTTGTTATTGGCGGCTTATTAACATCCACAGTAACCACTCTCTATTTGTTACCTTTATTTTATCGAGTCTTGGAGAATCACAATGCCAACAAGTAACCAGTTACTTACTATTATTGTTCCAGATGAGCTAAAAGATGACCTAGTGGATCAGTTAATGACATTAGAATGTATTTCCGGGTTTAATCTCGATCGAATGAAGGGGTACAGTCAAGCGCATAGCCATTTTAATATTAGTGAGCAGGTTGAAGGTTATCGAGAGTTGAATCGCTTTGAAATACTTCATTCCAATACTGATGAAGAAGTGATTCTTATGTCATTAAAGGAAATCTGTAACACTGCACATGCTCGATATTGGATATCTCCCGTTTTATCTAGTGGTCATTTTTAGCCAAGAATAATTCACTAGTCCCCCTATCAAAACGTTTAAAAAAAGCACAAAAGCCCATTTAGCTCAGTTATAAACTACAGCTAATAAATTACAGATCGTCAAATAAACTTGATTTATGTTGCAGATTGCTATTTAATTAAACAACTGTTTAGTTAAATAGCTTTTTACCAACCTTGACCATGCCAAATAAAAACTCAAGAGGCCGCCCAGTTGACTCTGTTAAACAACAGCAACAAAAGGATAAACTTTTAAGTGCGGCAGAGTCATTACTCGAATTTAAATCCTACCGAAATATTACAGTCCGAGAAATAGCGGATCAATCAGGCATAAACCCTGCAATGATTAGTTACTATTTTGGCAATAAAGAAGGGCTTTTTATTGAACTGATAGAACACATATCAAAAACACATTTTGTAAATATGAAAAATATTCAACAACAAAATGAACCTATTAAGCATTTTATTCGGTTTATGTTAAAAACACTTTCACAAAATAATAGCCTCGCTCGCTTAGTGCAAGATGAATTTAGGGAGCAAGATTCGAGATTGAGTGTCGAGTTTATTAATAGATTTCCAAAACGCATGGCACAAGTACTACCCAACCTGATTAAAACGAATACACCAATTAAAGATGATACAAAAGCAAAATATGCAGCCTTCACTTTAGTTTCAATGATTGTTACACCTTTTATTGGCCATTCAGTAAGAAAGCAAGGTTGGGGTATAAGTGATCATGAGCTAACCACATCTGATTGGAGTGATCATATTTATTCTATGTTTATGAGTGGTTGTTCTGTTAATAGTTAGTATGTCGATAGTTTTCGACAAATTACAACGATAAAATTAATCACAAATAACCGATTCAGATCGATTATTGGAGAGAAAATAATGTCATCAATATTGAGTTTTTTTAATCGTATATGGTTTGAAAATAAAGAACCTATCGTTGCTTTTTTAAGTAACAAAAAATCACTGCCAATTATTGCGGCTATCGGTTTAGCGCTCATGATTTTTATTGTGAAAATGCAGCCAGAAACCACACATAATATCAGCTCTAACCCAATTATTCCTGTCAGTTATGTTGAAGTTAAACAACAGCGACTAAAGCCTGAAATTATTGGCTATGGTACCGCGTTACCGGATTTAAGCTTACAAGCTAAGGCGGAAGTAACAGGACGTATTACCTATATTCATCCACAACTTAAAAAAGGTGAGATTTTTGCTAAGGATACTTTATTGATTCAAATCGATGATAAAGATTATTTATTACAGTTAAAACAATCACAAGCCGATCTTTTGGCGAATCAAGCCAACCTGAAAGAGATGGAGTTAAATATTGAGAACAATGAACTTGAATTAGAATTATCCACGGAGAAACTAAAAGTCAGGGAAAAAGAGTTCTCTCGTTTAACTAAATTGCGTAAAACTGGCGCGGTCTCTCAATCAAACTTAGATGCTGAGCGGCAAAATCTTTTACAACAAAAACAGGAAGTTCAACAGTTAAAGAATAAACAAACCACTCTACCCTCTACTTTAGAAGTTATAAAAGCTCAGCTAGAAATATCAAAAGCCAAACTAGAAAAAAGCCGCCGTGATCTTGAAAGAACACAAGTCAAAATTCCTTTTAATGGACGAATTAGTCATGTTTATACTGAGCTTGATCAATATATGCAAGCTGGCTCTCAATTATTCAATGCTTCAGGTCTAGATAAGATGATTATCAATGCCCAATTTCCGGTTAATCAGTTTAGTTCTTTTGCTAAGAGCTTTGATCAAACAAAGCTAAAAATTGAAGATCTCAACCAAGTTCCTAGTATGGCGCGAGTTTTACAATCATTATCCTTAACGGCCATTGTTGAGGAAGCCGGAGGAGACTTTAAAAGTTGGGATGCTAGAGTCGAGCGCTTTAGTGACAGTCTCGATCCTAAGAGTCGAACTATTGGTGTAATGGTGACGGTAGAAGGTAGTTATCGAAAAATTGAGCCTGGTAGTCGACCTCCATTATTAGAAGGAATGTATATGAAGGTTTCGCTGCAAGGCGCAGCAATTGATGCGATAGCGGTTCCTCGATTCGCTTTACATGAAAATAAAATTTACATTATCAATAAAGATAATCAACTAAAGAAAATTGAGCTAGGCGGAGTAAAATATCAAGGTGATTTAGTTTTAGTCGGTTCAGGCCTCGTTTCGGGTGATAAGGTAATTACTTCTGATGTTTTCCCCGCAGTTGATGGGATGGAAGTTTCTGCAAATATTGATACCGAAGCGAGTAATAAAATGAATCAATGGTTAGGAAAAATCCAATGATTCGCTTTTTTGCCGCACATCCAACAGCGGGAAATTTGTTGATGATATTGCTGATGGCTATTGGCATCACAACCTTGCCACAATTAAAACGTGAAACATTTCCAGAAGTAAAAGCTTACTCTGCTGAAATAAGAGTAGTTTACCCCGGTGCAACGCCGACAGATGTCGAACAAGGGATCTGTCTAATACTGGAGGATGCTTTAGACGGAATAAGTTTTGTAGAAGAAAAAAATTGTCAAGCCAGACAAAACCTTGGCTTAATGACAGTGAAGATGTTTGAACAAGGGGATTTCCAAAAATTCATGGATGACATCAATAGTGCGGTCGATGGAATTAGTGAATTCCCAAGCAATAGCGAACGTCCAGTCATTACAGAAGTTGGTAGAACTCAAAATGTTATTTCAATCGCGTTGACTGCCGACCTTTCTCGTCCAGAACTTAAGCAACTGGCAGAACAATTAAAACAGCGCATATTACGTGATCCGGGTATTCCTCTTGTTGAAATTCAAGGCTTTTCTGAAAGGCAGCTACTCATTGAAGTGCCAGATTACAATTTGCGCCGATATGGTTTGAGCTTGCAAGACATTGCAACTCTAATTGGAAAACAAGACATCGATTTACCGATAGGGTCGATTGAAACAAATTTCCGAGAAATTCAATTACGATTTACTGATGAAAGACGATATAGCAAAGATCTAGCAGAGTTGATTGTCGGTAGTGGTGATAGTGGAAACGAAGTTCGTTTAGGCGATATTGCGATCATTACTGATACTTTTGAATTTGCAGAACAAAATGTTTCTTTTAATGGCAAGCCAGCCGCGCTATTAAAAATCAACAAAAATACCACCGATGATAGTTTGCGAGTTCTGGAAGCTGTAGAGAAGGTCATCGCAATTGAGCGTGCAAAGCTACCTGAAGGTGTCCAACTAGAATTTACTCAAAACGCCACTAGCATTGTAAAAGACAGGATCAATTTATTAGTCACAAACGCTTGGCAAGGTTTAATTTTAGTTTTTGCTGTTATGTGGCTCTTCTTTACAATCCGTTATGCTTTCTGGGTGGTTATGGGTTTGCCCGTTTCTTTTTTGGCGAGTCTATTTTTCTTAAGTCATATGGGAATTTCGATCAATATGTTTTCGATGGTCGCACTATTATTATCTTTAGGGATATTAATGGACGACGCCATCGTCATTTCCGAATCGATCGGTAGTCAAATAAAAAAAGGGCTATCACCCCTTGATGCCGCAGTTGAAGGAACAAAAATCGTCGCTCGAGGAGTTTTTTCATCGTTTTTAACCACCTTTTGTATCTTTGTAGGCTTAGTTTTTATAGAAGGTGATTTGGGGCAAATACTTAAAGTTATTCCGATCGTATTACTAACCGTTATTACGGTCTCTTTAATCGAGGCTTTCTTGATTTTGCCCGGTCATTTGAATCATTCACTTGCTCATGCCGAGAAAAAGAAAGATTCAAATTTTAGAATTCAATTTGAAAAATATTTTGAATCATTTCGACAAAATTTTTTTAGTTTCGTAAAAAAGCTCATTAAGTATCGCTACGGATTTATTGGTGGAGTGGTTTTTATTTTCCTATTTTCGATCAGTATGTTTGCTTCTGGCATATTAAAATTTTCAGCCTTTCCAAATATTGAAGGTGATATGGCTCAAGCAAGAATTTTGATGCCAGCAGGTACGCCCTTAATACAAACAGAAAAGGTTGTTGATAGTTTGTTAGAGGCACTTGAAAAAACAAAAAAAGAATTTCAACAAAAAGAAGAAAGTAATTTAATTCAAGCGATTAATGTAAGCCACAATGAAAACGCTGACGCTTATGAAACAGGTGCTCACTTAGCGACTATAACCGTCGATCTATTGACTGCAGAATTAAGACATACGCGATTACAGGATTTTGTTAATCTATGGCGGAAAAATACCGGAGTACTCCCCCAAGCACATTCAATTTCTTTTAAGGAGCCAACGGTTGGACCAAGTGGTCAAGCGATAGAAATACAATTGCAGGGAGAGGACTTTTCACAATTGTCTGAAGCTTCTTATGATTTGCAGAGATGGTTAACAGGTTACCCTGGAGTAGAAAATTTAATTGATGATTTACGTCCGGGAAAACCAGAGTTTTCAATTACCCTAAAAGCGGGAGCTCATAATATGGGCTTGGATGCTCAAACCATTGCCAACCAAATACGCTCTGCATATCAAGGAAATAAAATTAGAGAAACTAATGTTGATTTAGATACTTTTGAAGTAACCGTAAAGTTAGCAAAAGAATCTAGAAACGAATTTATTGATTTTGATACCTTTCCAATAATTCATCCTCAAACTCAAGGCGTTATCCCTTTGTCGAGTGTTGCTAATATTGTATCGACAAGAAGCTATTCTAGAATTAGTCGTGTAAACAACCAAAGAACGGTGACAGTTTATGGTGATATTGATGTCGATAAAAATAATACCAAACAATTACTTGCCGACGTATCGAAACGATGGATACCGATTTTTAATAAGAAATATCCTGAATTAAATTACTCTTTTGAAGGTGAAATTAAAAACGCTGGGACGACTCAACAATCAATGATGAAAACATTCATATTGGGCCTGTTTGGCGTATTTATTCTACTGTCATTTCAATTCAAAAGTTATATAGAACCGATCATTGTAATCGCCGCGATTCCAATGGCGTTAATTGGTGTTATTTGGGGCCATTTATTGATGGGTATGCAATTTACTATGCCATCAATGATGGGCTTCGTTTCTCTCGGCGGTATTGTTGTTAATGATTCGATACTGCTAGTCGAATTTGTTAAAAAAAGAGTGGCTGAAGGCATGACGGTTCATGACGCTGCCGCTCAAGCAAGTTATGATCGATTTAGAGCTGTTTTATTAACCTCGTTAACTACTATTTTTGGTATGTCGCCACTGTTATTTGAAACCAGCCTACAAGCGCAGATCTTAATTCCCTTAACAACAAGTATTGTATTCGGAATTGCAACTTCGACCTTGTTGGTACTTTTGGTGATCCCTTGTTTATATTCAATATTAGAAGATTTTGGCTTTGCTAAGCCTGTACATCCTATTAGCCACTAAGGTATTAATCATGAACATTAAATATATAACAACAGCTAGAACTATTGCATTTTTGGCAATAATTTTTGGAGTGCTTACCATTAAATCTGGCGGCCAAGTCCTATTTATAGATGGACCAGCAAGAGTGGCAGCCGGAAATTTTATTCCTTTTGTTGTTTGGTTTAATTTTTTTGCCGGTTTTGTTTATATTTTTTCTTCCATTGGATTGTTCTTAAGTAAAGCTTGGGGGTTTTGGCTTGCTTTGATAATTGCTATTTCAACTGTTATTACTTTCTTACTGGTTGGATTATATATATCTAATGACGGGATGTATGAAACTCGGACGATCGCAGCAATGAGTTTACGAAGTACCGTATGGATATTTATTACTATATATTCTTATCGCAAATTGATTTCCAAGAGATAAAAAGGTAGTTTAGGCTAATCAGATTTTATAGGGTCACTTAAATATGAAGTTTATCAAATTCTTTGCTGTTATTATTATATCTAGCATCACTTGTCTTCCTGCTTATTCTCAAGAACCAAACAAGGTTCAAACGAAAAGCACTCCAGCAACAGGGGATCTTAAAGTCATTATGAATGGTCTTCTTGATGATACAAAGTTATTGACTGAAGGTATTTTCTTAGAAGATTTTGCACAAATAGAACAGGCTGCAAATAACATTGCCAATCATCCAATGATTAAAATGGAGTCGAAGAAAAAAATACTCGCTACTCTTGGTGAAGAAATGAGCCTATTTAAGGGTTTTGATGCCAAGGTACATAACGCCTCATTGGAAATCGCTAAATCTGCAACAAATAAAGATTTAGTCTCCGTAGTTTCTATTTACTATCAGATGATCGATGGATGTTTTTCCTGCCATAACAAATATAAAAATAAAATTTCTAAACTTTTACAAGACAACAATTAATTCTGTTATCGAGATTTTAGTGTCAACAAATAAGAAAAATTGGTTAGAGGATTTATATCCAGGTTATTTTGCAATGACAATGGCGACGGGAATTATTTCGATCGCTTTTAGTTTGCAAGATTATCAGTCAATTGCAAATATTTTAATGATTGTCACTTTTGTTAGCTGGTTTGCCATGACTTATTTGTACACATGGCGACTTATAAAATTCCCTCAGGCAGTGATTGAAAACCTTTCAAATCCAAAGACAACTTTCACTTTTTTTACCTTCGTTGCAGCTACAAATATTTGTGGGGTTTTATTATTTGAACATGGCTTCTCTGATTTAGCGTTAATATGCTGGGTAGTCGCTTTTATTTACTGGTCAGCATTAATGTACTTTGGATTTGCATCGCTTTGTTTTGCTCATAAAGAAAGAGAAGTTAATGTTGTTCATGGTGGTTGGTTAATCCTAATTGTAGGCACTCAATCTCTAGTTTTGCTAGGATCAAAACTGGCTGGAACTTTAGCTGAATATGCTGCTTACATGATGATTGAAATTTATATGTTGTGGGCACTAGGGATGATTTTTTATGCTATTTTTGTGACCTTATTTTGTTACCGCATATTCTTTATGAACATGGAAGTCAGTGATTCGTCTCCTTTAATGTGGGTGATTATGGGAGCCGCAGCTATCAGTGCAAATGCCGGCAGTAATCTAATATTAACCGACCCTATTATCCCATTGTTCGTTGAAATGCGTCCCGTAGTACAAATGTTATCAATTATGCTTTGGACTTGGGCAACTTGGTGGATCCCGCTTTTAGTGATTATTGGACTGTGGAAACATGTTTATCATAAGGTTCCTTTGAAATACGAGGCTATGCAATGGAGTATTGTGTTTCCATTAGGGATGTACGCGGTCGCGACTAATAACTTAGCACTTTCGGCTCATTTTGAGCCTTTACTGCACCTTTCAAGTGGCATGCTTTGGATAGCTGCGGCTGCCTGGTCGGCCTTAATTCTATTTTTTCTTCACTCTACGATAAAAAAACCAACACCATAGGCTTTTCTTAAAATTCCTTAATTCCCGACTCAGTTGCCAAAATTAAATGATCCGCTGGTCGCTGAGCAAAAAGCCCATTGGTTACCACGCCTGTTATTTGATTGATTTTTGATTCTAAAATTTTGGCTTGAGTAATTTCAAGGTTGTGGACATCTAAAATCACATTACCATTATCAGTAATAAAATCATGGCGATAAACTGGGTCACCCCCCAATTTAACTAATTCTCTAGCAACATAACTTCGCGCCATAGGTAATACTTCAACAGGTAAAGGGAAGTCACCTAACATTTTTACATACTTTGACTCATCGGCAATACAGACAAATTTTCCTGCCACCGCAGCGATAATTTTTTCCCGGCTTAGTGCACCGCCACCACCTTTTATTAATTCTAATTGGTAATTTGATTCATCGGCACCATCAATATATACCGGAATATCTTCAGCATTATTTAAATCGATGACTTCAATTCCTAGGGCTTCAAGCTTTTTGGTTGAGGCAATTGAGCTAGAAACAGCCCCTTTTATCCGATGCTTGTGATCTTTTAATAAATCGATAAAACAATTAACCGTTGAACCAGTTCCAATACCAATAATTTCGTCATCTTGGATATATTTTAATGCTGCTTTTGCTGCTTCAATTTTAAGCTCAAGTTGCTTATCCATCGGTCATTACTCATTTAGTTTGAATTATCTTATTAAACCATTATTTTTAAACTAGATCATTCAGTTACTGTGGTTTTTAGTAGTCGATAAAAGGTTTTTAGTGATTATTTTAGGCTAAATTCCAAATATATTGTGACTTGAGTAGTATTTAACCACTTTTTTCGTGCGGACTCTTGATACCCAGCTAGAATAGTAGTAATGTTGTTGACCCTTTGGACTCTGGCATGGCTTGAGTCTTAGGTGCAAGGAAGCCAATTTCTTGGCTAAGGGACTCCAGCAAATAAGAACAATATGCTCTTTAGCATGAATATTGGAGAACCAAAAAAATGAAACGTAAACCAGATATATTAGTTGTTCTGGCTGCGTTATTAGGTTTAGGTATGATTTTATCAAGTTTCAGTGGTGCAAATGCTGCTGACACGCAGGTTGATACGCAAATTACTAGAGCAAGATAGCGTTCAGAAGTCACCACTTAAAAGTGGTTAGTAGTATTAGGGCATGACCCATAATTTATAATTAAGCCTCCTATTTGGAGGCTTTTTTATATTTAATTTATACCACCTAAAATTGATAACACTTTTCATTGGTGCAAACTGCGTCTAAAGGCAAGTCCCACATATCACTCGGTAAATCATCTATCTGTTGCTGTGAATAAGCTAAGCCGACAAACATCGGTCTTTTTTTCTTCAATTTAAGGTGAGCAAAGGTCGCATCGTAATATCCGCCCCCCATACCCAATCGACTTCCACTGTTATCAAAAGCGACCAAAGGCAGCAGGACGAGATCAAGCTGTGACGGCGCAATAGCCTTGTTTACCTTTTCATCTACTTCTGGGATAGCATAGCGGTTTTCTATCATGTGAGAGGCCTGATCATAAGGCATAAACCATAATCGATTAGGCTTAAAAGGTTTTAGCTTTGGAAGGTAACAATGCTTATTATTTGAAAATAGATGTTGAATAATTGGTTGAGTCGAAATCTCGCCATCAAAAGATAAAAAACAAGCAATATGCTTGGCTTGGTTAAAGAAGCCTTGTTGGCAGAGTTGTTTGATTAACTGGTTGGCAGCTTGGTTTTGATATTCAGGACTAAAGTTATTTCTATCTGCACGGATCTGGCGACGTATTTCTGATTTTAGCTGCTTATTGTTTGGCTTATTGGACATATCAGCATTCAAACCTTATCACTAAAGAGATCTACCCACCTTGCCGTTTGCTGATTTCGCCCATGAACCCGAAGGTTCAAGTGGGAATTCCGTGATTTAATTTAGGCTTTCCGCACCAAGTGAAACACTTGCTCGGACATGCACACCAAA
>Ga0316204_10001301_pt1 | contig 71122 bp, 70 predicted proteins | sample 6monrhotite_MG_2_FD_205661 | JGI IMG/M metagenome (GOLD analysis project Ga0316204, IMG submission 205661) | Microbial mat bacterial communities from mineral coupon in-situ incubated in ocean water Damariscotta River, Maine, United States -... | ecosystem: Environmental > Aquatic > Marine >... | reverse complement strand
GGATGCTTTGTTCCAGCCTTTCGCTGGCGCTGTTTAATTTATTGCCTGCGGTCAGGATGCCCTGGCGAGCGCTCTGTAGTAGCCCTCGAGCTTCTTCGATATCTTCAGGAAGCTCCATTTCCAATAGTTTTTTTGCTTGCTTCAGCTCCGGAGACTCTTCTCCTGCTTCACCCAGTAACGTGCCAATTGCTTTAAGTGAGGGGTGGAAGGCTTCTATGAGCTGCTGGAGTTCTGATCGCAGTGCGGTGTCATGTTGAAGGTGGCTCTTTAGCAGGCTTTCCAGATGGGAGGCACGTTTTTGCAAGGAGTCACTGTTTTTTGCACGGGTGCCGATCAGGCTGCTGCTACGATCAAGGATTTGCCGGGTCGCGGGGATCTCCTGTTGCGCTTCCATCATCAGAAGTTGTCGTTGTTCAATGTGTTGTTCAAGAGAGGTGCGGCTCTCGTCAGGTATCGTGCCTCCGGGTGACGGACGTAGCAGGGCTCCATGTTCGGCATCAAGGAGCTTTGCAACAAGTTTGCTTACCCATGTGTAGGTTTCAAGCGGTATGCCCGGGGCCTGTCTGATCTGCTCAAGTGTTGAGATCATGCGGCGAGTCGTTGTCCGCAGATCCTGATCATCTGGCATTGCAGCAATAACAATGGGCCGCACCTTATCCATGTCTTCAAGCAGGCGATTGATTTCTTCGAGTTGATTCATTGAGATGCCTTCAGCTTTGTAGGGAGCGGATGCGTTCTGCTTCAACAGCAAGAAGCGTGTCTGCCTGTTTGAGGTCGCTGGTCGGGGTGTCGGAGCCAAGTTTCGAGCGCAGCTGGGAGCGGAGTTGTTCGATATCAACCATCAGTTGAGGCGAAGGGGGACTGCCGGCTTCCAGGCACTGCATGGCCTGATCGAGCAGGGAGACGCTTTCATGCAGGGCTTGCCAAGTCTGCTCCGGATTCCCTTGGGGGGCTTCCTGTTGCGGATTGCTGACTGGCTGGACTTCAGTCATTTCAGCATCAAACAGGTTTTTAAATACGCCATCGGAGCGGTTACGCTTGGTCTTTTGTGTGCTCTGACCATTTACAGGCAGATTATTGTGGATTTTCATGAGCAGGCCCTGTCCTTGTATTTGTCGCTATATCTGGTTTGTTTCGCAAGAAAGGGGCCACTCTTCATGATCAGGCAGAGGGTGAGGTTCCCTCAGCCTTAATGCTAAGCGCATGAATCTCGGCAGGGAAAAGTGTTTGCAGTGCCTGATAGATCTGGCGGTGGCATTGCATGCGACTCAATCCATTGAAATGAGAGGATTTTATTTGAATGGAAAAATGACCACCGCCACTCTCCTTTGCTCCGGTATGACCGGCATGTTGCCATGAGTCATCTGTGACCTGGAGCTCTTCCGGGCTGAATTCAGCAAGCAGAAGTTGCTTGATTGCCTCTGCCCTGTTCATGCGTCCGCTGTTTTTTTCCGGTAAAGGATGCAGGTTTTGCCGATCAGCCCTATGATCTCCGCATGGCTTTGCCCTGCAATGTCAGTCACGGCCTGTTTGCGGATCTCGCGATCATCATTGGCAATATGCACCTTGATCAGTTCATGGATCTCCAGTGCATTGGTGATTTCTGCGAGTACGTTCTCGGTCGTGCCCTTTTGGCCGATTCGAACAACTGGCTTAAGATGGTGTGCTTTTGCCTTTAAATCTTTGATCTGTTTGTTGGTTAGTGACATGCTTTCCTCCGGAAATGCGGATTGTAACAATATTGGCGAAGAATGGTACGCAGTTTGCTTTATGTGGTCTTGTTCAAGGCTGACTCTGTTGGGTAGGGTGATGATTATGGGAACATTAAGGGAAGATCCTCATCGTGCTGTGATTCTTGGCGCGGGCCAGGGGGGCAGTGCTATTTTGCAGATGTTGCTGGATGAAGGTCTGGTCAGCGTGCTGGCCGTGGTTGATACCGATCCGACAGCACCCGGGTTGAAGTTGGCTGAAGAGCATGGTGTGGCTGTTTATATGGATGTAGAGCAGGCTTTGAGAAAGTGTGCGCCATGTGTGGCTTTTAATATGACTGGCAATGAAATGGTTGAGGCGGTTGCCTCTGAAGTGCTGGGGGCTGGTGGCATCATCGGTGGCATGGTGGCCAATTTAATGCTCAGTATGATTAATAATTTGAAATCTGCAAAGGAAGAGCTGCGCTTTCAAGCCAGTCATGATCCTTTGACCGGATTGTATAACCGTAGGCATATCATGGAGCAGTTGCAGCAAGGGGTATCGCAGTCGATACGATACAGGCATCCGTTTACCATAGTGATGCTTGATCTGGATCATTTCAAACAGGTGAATGATGTGCATGGCCACGCATCCGGCGACATGGTGCTCTCGCATATGACGCGTGTGTTGCGAGGCAGCGTGCGTGAGGCGGACATTGCAGGGCGCTGGGGTGGGGAGGAGTTTATAGTTCTGCTTCCTCATACTGATACTGAAGGAGCCCGCAAGGCTGCTTGTCAGTGGTTGAAGCATCTGACATCTGCACCGCTGCTGCTCGACAGCGGTGCATCAGTGGCGATCAGTTTTTCAGCAGGTGTTGCATCAATCGATTTCAATGCGAAGGATATTGTTAATATCAAGGCTATTATGGATGGCTTGTTGCATACGGCCGATGCCCGTATGTATCATGCCAAAGATCAGGGGCGCAACCGGGTCTGTGCGGTAGATGGTGTCTCAGAGCGTCTTAGTGTCGGTCAATGACAAGCTGAAACACTGGCTTTGCAGCGTTGCCCGGCAAGGCGCTTTGGATAGAGTAGAGCAGTGAGTGAAGCCAAGGGTGAATACGTAGAGTCTCAGCCAGCCAATAATGCAGCTGTTGAACAAGCCGAGGGCGGGTTTACCCCACGCTTCCCGATACGCTGGCGTTGGACCATGCTGGTTGGTATTGCTGTTGCCTCCGCTATTGTGGTGTTGTTTTTTATTATTCTCGATATCGAAAGAACGGCATGGTTGGAGAGTCAGGCAGCCCAGGCGGAAGTACAGGTAGATCGTCTTGCTGATGAGCTGAAGCTGCCGATGTTGTCCGGCAGCAGTGTTGAAACGGATCTGGTCGTGCAGGGCTTTTTGAAAAAGGTTCCCGCTGTGATGGGGGTGCTGCTGAAGTACCCGGATGGTAAGCTCAGGGGCTATGGCTTGATCGATAGCGGGTATAATCCGGCAGGTAAGTTGGTGCTTGGTACAGGGGTAAAGCGTTTGCAGCTGCCGCAGCTGTGGTATGCCAAGGCGGTAGTATACGCTCAAACCGCGATGGGCACGGTGGCTGTTCGCTTTTCTGAACATGCGTGGGAAAATATTGCCAGCCAGCTGGTGAAGAAGATTCTGCTCGCGGCAGTGGTTGTTGTCATGTTATCCGCCGTTTTGGTTTACTGGATTGCCGGCCACATGAGTCGGCGTCTGGAGATGCTGGCGAATGGTGCACGCCAGATTTCCATGGGTGACTACCAGGTTCATCTTCCGGTAAGGGGGAATGATGAGATTTCCGATGCCATCGCCCAGTTTAATATGATGGCAAAAGAGTTGGCGCATAAAGAGGAGTTGCGCGACGTGTTTGGCCGTTACCTTAATCCGAAACTGGTTTCAGATGTGTTTGACAGTGGCGGGGCGGCGATTGAAAACCATAGGCAGGAAGTGTCTGTACTGTTTGCTGACATGGTTGAATTTACCTCATTTTCCGAGTCTACAGAGACCGAAGAGGTTGTGGCCGTATTAAACAGCCATTTCGAAGTGTTCCATCGTGTGATTGCCTATTATGGTGGTCATGTGGATAAGTATATTGGTGATGCGGTGATGGCTGTGTTTAATCACCCGATTGGTGATGTCGACCATGCCCGGCATGCAGCTAAAGCAGGGTTGGCTATTGCGATGGCATGTCAACGGCTCGCCATGAAACGATCCGATGGCAGGGTCATCTCTTTCAGGATAGGTCTGAACTGCGGTCAGGCTATTGCCGGAAATATAGGCGCTGCTAAACGTCTGGAATACACGGTGATTGGTGATGCGGTGAATGTAGCCTCGCGCATGGGCGGGCTGGGTACAGGTGGTCAGGTCGTGATGTCCAGACAGACTTTTGGCAAGCTTGGTAAAGGCTTTGAATTTAATAGTATGGGGGTTTCTGACATCAAAGGTGTGAGTCAGGGCCTGGAGGTTGGGACTGTCGCGGTTACAAGTAAGCATGTGCTTAGAAATGTTGAGCATGTGGTTGACCTGGCCTTTGATCTCGACCTACCGTCAGATATGCGACAGATAGCAGGAGAGGCTTGAGTTGAAAGTGCGAAATATCATTGTGTGGCTGGCTTTAGGGTGGTTGCTGACGGCATGTGCAGAAGGGGGCGGTAATAAAGCATTTGACCTTGCTGATTTGATTAAGCGTGGTACCGAATCCTTTCAGGTGATGAACAGTTATGCCGTGATTGAAAATGACTTTGAACGCGGTCATATCATGCGCGCGCGAGAAAGAGCCTTGGAAATGAAGGCTTCAGACAGTGATTATGCTCGGGTGCAAAAGCTGTTAAAGGAGAAGATTGAGCCGGCGCGAAGACGCATCTTTGTGCATTATTTACGCCTGGCCAAGAAACATGAGGCGCGACAAAACTGGTCGGATGCAGGGCTTGCTTATGAACAGGCCAAGGCGATCACGCTGAAGCCCGATGCGATGGAAGCAAAACGCTGGGCGATGGAAAAGAGACTGCGTCAGCTTAGAGTGGAAAAGTTAATCCGTCAGCGGCGCAGGGAAGATCGGACTCTTTTGAGCTATGGGCCTGCTTATGAGGCAGCCAGGGGGCTTAGCCCCAGGGATGAGGTCTATTTGCGACAGCAGGAGTATTATAACGATGACCTTGATGATCGTGCAACGCGAGCATATCGTGAGTCCAGACATTATTTGCGTCAGAAGAAGTATGGGCCAGCTTATATTGAGATAGAGTCTTATCTTCGGTTGCAGCCGGGTTCAACAAGAGGACTGAAGCAGTTGGCTGCCATTAAGCGGGAGCTGCCGACATGGCTGAAGATTCCTCCCATGCAGGCAGCCGGCGGCCCTGTGGGCAAGCCCTCGGTTGCACGTCTTGCGACACCGAAAGAGGTGACGCTGAAGCAGGTTCAGGAGGCCTTGAGCAAGGGTGAGCTCTCTGAGGCCAAACACCTTGCACAGATTTACCGCCGTAATGGTGGTCAGGGTGCTGCCAAGCTGCTTGCCCAGATTCAACAAAAGCTGAATGTGAAATCAGATGCCCTGTTCATTCAGGGTAGTGCCGCTTTCCGTAAGGAAAAGCTGGATCTGGCTATCCGGCACTGGAGTCGTGCTGTGGCGCTTACCCCTGAGAAGAGTGAATACGTTGAGGCTTTGAATCGCGCCAGACAGCTGAAAGAACGGTTGAATCTGTTGCGCAGTCAGAAGGACAGTGATCCGATACCGGAAGAGGAGTGATATGCGGGACCAGATTGTAACTACACGGCATAAGACACGATCGATTAACGTCGGTGGTGTGAAGGTCGGCGGTGATGCACCTATTGCGGTGCAGTCGATGACCAATACGCTGACCACGGATATTGATGCAACCGTTGCCCAGATTCAGCGTCTGGAGCATGCCGGTGCCGATATCGTGCGCGTGTCGGTGCCGGATCCTGAATCCGCGGCAGCCATGCCGGAAATCCTTGCCCAGACCAATGTTCCGATTATTGCTGACATTCACTTTAGCTATAAGATGGCACTGGCCTCACTGGAGGCGGGTGTGCATGGATTACGCCTGAATCCCGGTAATATCGGTGGGCGAGATCGGGTGGAGAGGGTTGTGAAGGCCGCGAGCGAACGTGGTGTTTCCATTCGCATTGGCGTGAATGCAGGCTCCCTGGAAAAAGAGTTGAATGAGAAATATGGAGAGCCGTGTGCTGATGCCATGGTGGAATCGGCCATGAGCCATATTCGCATTCTTGAAGATATGAACTTTAATGATATCAAGGTGTCCTTAAAGGCGAGCAATATCCCGATGACAGTTGTGGCGTATCGTAAGTTGGCTCAGCTGGTGGATTATCCCATGCATTTGGGCATCACCGAATCGGGTAGTCAGTTCGGAGGCACAGTGAAATCATCTGTGGGTCTGGGCTTGCTGTTGGCCGATGGCCTGGGCGATACGATTAGGGTGTCGCTGGCGGCGGAGCCGGAAGAAGAGGTGCGTGTCGGTTTTGAGATACTCAAATCTTTGGGTTTGCGTCACCGTGGTGTGAACCTGATTGCCTGTCCAAGTTGTGCGCGGCAAAAATTCAATGTGATCGACACCGTACAAAAGCTGGAAGAGCGGGTCGCACATATCCATGAGAGTATCGATGTGGCGGTGATAGGCTGCGTGGTGAATGGGCCGGGTGAAGCACGGGAAGCTGATGTCGGGGTGACCGGAGGCTACCCGGTACACATGCTTTACCGTGATGGTGAAAAGTCTGAAAAATTAAAACAGGATGTCATGCTTGATCAGTTGGTTGAAGAGATTGAACAGCGTGCTGCAGTGATACGTGCGAATCAGGAGAAAGAGGACTAATGGCAGGTAAAAATCTACAAAGCATACGCGGCATTCATGATGGCCTGCCAGCTGAGGTAAGGGTCTGGCAGAAGATAGAGGCCGCAGCGCGTAAGGTGTTCGGTTCGTATGCGTTTTCGGAGGTCAGGCTTCCAATTCTGGAGCCTACTGAGCTGTTTGTACGCTCTGTCGGTGAAACGACCGATATCGTTTCTAAAGAGATGTATGCCTTTGCTGATCAGGGAGGGGATAATATCTGCCTGCGTCCTGAAGGTACTGCAGGCTCAGTACGTGCCTATCTGCAGGGTGGACTGACACGTGCAGGTACACAGCGCTGGTTCTATATCGGCCCGATGTTTCGCCGTGAGCGTCCACAGAAGGGGCGGCTGAGGCAGTTTCAGCAGATCGGTGTGGAGATGTTTGGTGCCAATGGCCCGCTTGAAGATATCGAGATGCTCGCTATGGCGCATGCCTTTCTTTCCGAGCTGGGTATAGCGGGACTGACGATAGAGCTGAACTCTCTCGGTTGTGCTGAATGCAGGCCTGCGTATCGGGATCGGTTGGTGGCTTATCTGACTGAGTGTGCAGACAGGCTATGTGAAACCTGTAATGATCGTATTGAGAAGAACCCGATGCGTGTGCTCGACTGTAAAGTAGCATCGTGTCAGGAGCAGTTGGGTGATGCGCCGGAGATGGTGGAGCATCTTTGCGGGGCTTGTGAGGAGCATTTTACTGGCCTGAAGCATGGGCTGGATGCGTTGGAGATTCCGTACCGTATCAATGCGCGTATAGTGCGTGGTCTGGATTATTATAATCGTACGGCTTTTGAGGTTGTGACCGATCAGCTAGGTGCTCAGGGCACGGTATTGGCTGGCGGTCGCTATGACGGATTGGTTCAGGAGCTGGGTGGTCCTGCCACGACAGCGATCGGTTTTGCTGCCGGCCTTGAACGTCTGGCGATGCTGCTGGGTGAAACAGAGGCCAGCGGAGTTGATGTGGCGGTAGTAGCCCTTGGTGATGCGGTGATTAATTACTCTTTGCATCAGGCTACACTCCTGCGTCGTGAAGGGCTCAATGTGGTCCATTGTGGTGGAGGCAGTGCAAAACGCCAGTTCAAGGTGGCAGATCGCGAAGGCGCTCGTTGTGTTGTGGCCATAGGTGAAAATGAAATGAATACAGGTCTTGTTACACTCAAGGATTTGGCTACAGGCACTCAGCATGAACTTTCTCTCGCGGAAGTTGTGCAGGCCATCTCCGGTTAATCTTTCCTGATTATGGATGATAGAACGGATCTGTGAAAGCGATCCGTTCTATCATCTGATTACACCGTCGCGGTGTTTAATGCGGCGTGGCTGAGGGGCTGGCAGATAAACTATGCAGCCACAACAGGTTAGATGCCTTCGGCGTAGCTGACACGATCGCTGCCGGCGAAGACAGGGGTAGATAGATATTTCTCGCCACCATCCGGGAAAATAGTCACGATTTCAGCTTCTTTTCCTTCTTCTGCCAGTCTTTCGCCAAGCTTTAATGCTGTAGCGATGGCGCAGCCACAGGATTGGCCGCAAAGGATGCCCTCTTCAGAAGCCAGACGCTGGGTGAAGGTGTAAGCCTCATCGGTATCTATACCGATCTTTTCATCATAGACGGAAGGATCATAAACGCCGGGGACGATGCTTGATTCAATATGTTTCAAGCCTTCAATGCCATGAAACGGTGAATCAGGTTCCGCAGCTATAATCTGAATATCCGGGTTCATGCGTTTCAGATAACGACCTGTTCCGACCAGTGTTCCCGAGGTGCCGAGGGAAGCAATGAAGTGGGTCACAGTGGCTTCGGTATCGCGCCATATTTCAGGGCCGGTGGACTCTTCATGCGCCCGTGGATTGGCCGGGTTATTGTATTGATCAGGCTTGAAGTAGAGGCCGGGGTTTTCACTGTAAATCTTGCGTGCATCCATAATCGCGCCATCGGAGCCTTCCAGTGGATCGGAGAAGATCAGTTCAGCACCGAAGGCGCGACAGATGCGTTTGCGCTCATCCGAAACATTGCCGGGCATAACCAGACGCACGCGAAAACCCATGCTTGCGCCGATCATGGCCAGTGCAATACCGGTGTTGCCGGAGGTGGAATCCAGAATGACTTTATCCTTGCTTAGTAGCCCCTGTTTGAGGCCGTCACGGATCATCCACAGCGCTGGACGGTCTTTGACCGAACCGCCGGGATTGAAGCGCTCAAGTTTTGCATGGATACGGATGTTATCCGGCAGATGGCTGGTGATGTTCTGGATCTGCACCAGAGGGGTATTGCCGATCAAATCTAGAATTGCTGTCACTTCAATCACCTGCGTACTATCTATAGTTGAGCCCTGTTCATGTCAGTTGCCGGATGATTGCATCATGGTCATCCGGCCCGAAAGGCCAGATCATATCTGCAGCGTCAAACAGCAGTTGCCCCAGCTTTTTCGGCTGGACAGCCATCGCTCTTAAGCTACGCAGTGTGGTTGAGCGGTGGCGTTTGGCAAGCCTTTCCCCATTGGGGGTATGCAGTAATCCATGGTGACGATAGAGAGGTTCGGGGAGTTCAAGAAGGTTTTGCAACAGGCGATGGATGCCGGTACTCGGTTCCAGATCAGCGCCGCGAATGATATGGGTGATACCCTGGATCGCATCATCAACCACAACTGAGAGATGATAGCTGAAAGAGATATCCTTGCGTCCGATAACAATATCATGATCTATTTCTGCCCTGTGGCTACCTCCTGCATCATCATGCCAGAGCAGGGGCTGTTGCATCGCGCCCATGGCCTTTTCCACATCCAGTCGCCAGGCAAACGGGGTGAGCTCCATGCGGCGTTCCTGTTCGGCGGCGGTGATATTCCGGCAAATCCCCGGATACAGGGCATTTGTCTCTTCCGCATGGGGAGCCCGCCCCATGGAGCTCATCTCCTGCTGTATGCTTTTTCGGGTGCAGAAACAGGGGTAAATGACACCAAGCTCTCGCAGTTTGTGGATGGCTTTACGGTACTCTTCGAGATGTTCGGACTGTAAACGCGCAGGTTCAGGCCAGCTTAAACCCAGCCATGTCAGGTCTTCATATATGGCATCGATAAATTTAGCCCGGCAACGGGTAAAATCAATATCTTCGATGCGCAGCAGCAGTTCTGCCTGATTGCTCTTTGCCCAGTTCAGGCATGAGATGGCTGAATAAGCATTGCCAACATGCAAGAGGCCGGTCGGACTGGGTGCAAAACGAGTTTTTGGTCGCAATGAAGAGGGACTCAGGCCGGTGTTTTGTTGTTGGAAGCAGGTGGATGAATCAGCGCCTGCTTCTCCTGAATGCGCTCGGGCCTCATCAGCATTTTTACTTCGTCACCGGCCTTAAATGTGAAACCGTCATAGGGTATGGACGTTTTTCCATCTCTGATTACCGTGATGGGCTGTACCCCGTGCTGGATGCGGACATCTTTCATATTATGGCCAATCAGGGATGAACCTTCTTCTATCATACGGGTCTCGTATGTCAGACGCTTGCGGTAGGCCTGATCATTCCAGTAAGTGTAGTTATACGCCTTGCCAAACAGTCGACGAGTTTGCAGTTGATGGATCAGGCTGGCGTGTTTCTCTTCATCCCCCTCCTGAAGCGCGACGTAGATGTCGGGAATATGGAAACTTTCATGGGCCAGCCTTGCAATCAGCAGGTTATGATCGGATGAGCCTGTCATGATGATTGCACAGCCGATCTCTTCAGCATGAACAATCTCCCAGAACAGAGGATCCAGCGCGTTGCCACACACAGCATTGTAACCGGAGCGCTTCAGCGTCGAAATAACTTCAGAATTCAGATCAAGAAAGCGTACCTCACGATCTTCGCCGAGCGCACGTCCAACTTCGGAACCTACCTGTCCACCACCAATGATGAGTACGGAGCGATCATCACCACCCTTGATGGCGAGCAGGCTTTTCAGAGGCCGGGCAAGCAGGCTATAGCCGAGTACTGAAATGGTAATGATGATATAGACCAGGGCCATGAGCATATCACCCTGAGCGTGCCCGCTATCTTGCAGGATCAGGGCAAACAACGAGGTGATACCGGCAGCAACAACACCGCGCGGGGCCATGCCGGCAAGGTAGAGGCTTTCATTCATGCTTAAGCGGGAGCCCAGTGTTGAGGAGAAGACAACCAGGGGGCGGGCCAGCAGGGCAAGGATGGCGAAGATGGATATACCCTGCCACAGGTAGTTGATCAGAATAGAGAGATCCATGTGAGCGGCAAGCAGTACAAAGAGCACTGAAATCAACAGCATGGAGAGGCTGCCCTTGAAGTGCTTCAAGCGCTGAATGTCGTGAATCTCCATGCGCTGCAGGGTGGCTCCCATCATCAGCATGGTAAGCAGTCCTGCTTGAGAACTGATGGCATCGGCAAGCAGGAATAGTCCCCATGCCGATGTCAGGGTGAGTATGGTTCGGGTTTCGAAGTCTCGGGACCACTGGCTGGTTAGAATCCATGCGAGTGCGCGGCCACCGACGAGGCCGATGACGGCCCCTACAATGACTTTAAAGAGTATATCCACACCGATTGCGGTCGCTGACGGGGCCTGCATCAGGGCAAGTTGCAGGAACACAATGGCAAGAATTGCGCCGACGACATCGATCAGCATGGCTTCAGCTGTCAATACATGGCTGATATTTCTGCCCAGTCGCATCTGGCGCACGATCGGTAGAATCACCGTCGGCCCACCTACGGAAACCAGGGCACCGAACAGCAGGGAGAGCGGCCAGTCCATGCCGGCAATATAGTGTGCAGCAGTTCCACCGATCAGGATAGTAATCAGTGGGCCGAATATCACCAGGCGGCCTACGACCCAGCCATTTTCTTTAAGAGCCTTCAGGTTCAGGTTCAGGCCTCCCTCAAACAGGATGATGGCAAGACCCAGTTCGATCAGGGTGTGCAGGGCAGGTACGATGGTTTCCACATGCAGCAGATGCAGGCCGAATGGCCCGAGCGCCATGCCCGCTACCAGCCACAGCAATATCGGTGGAAAACGCAGGCGGCTAGCCAGCAGTTGGGCGGCCGTAGCAATGAGCACGGCAATAACAAATGTAGTGGTTGGGTTGGCTGATTCGGCAAACATTGCAATGAGAATGCCGCCAAGTCTCCGGGGCGGCAAGTCCTGTTGTAGAATGGCTGAAAAACCAAGGCCAAGAGTTCATTGTTCGTGCCGCATGCGCCAGACACTATCTGGTGTTATTATGCGCACCAGATATGACATCCCCTGTTCTGTTTGGTGCATGGGACTATGTTTTTGTGATGAAAGGTGTGATGAAATAATGAACAGTGCAGAAAAAAACAGTGTGTTTTCCATTGCGGGTATTTATGGGCTGCGCATGCTTGGGTTGTTTCTCATTCTACCCGTGTTTGCTCTTTATGCCGAGGGCCTTGAGGGCGTAACGCCGACGTTGATCGGACTTGCTCTTGGTGTGTACGGCTTTACCATGGCCATGTTGCAGATCCCGTTCGGCTGGCTTTCTGACCGTGTAGGGCGCAAGCCGGTGATTGCCGCAGGCCTGCTGATCTTTGCCGCGGGCAGTGTTGTCGCAGCCATGGCTGACAGTATCTGGATGGTGATTGTGGGCAGGGCTCTTCAGGGGGCGGGTGCGATTGCTGCTGCGATGATGGCGCTGCTGGCTGATTTGACCCGGGAAGAGGTGCGTACCAAGGCGATGGCCGTTGTAGGTATGACCATTGGCATGTCATTTACCGTGGCTCTGATTGCGGGGCCTCTGCTTGGTGCCTGGGTGGGGGTGGATGGTATCTTCTGGTTAACTGCCCTGTTGGCTCTGCTCAGTATAGGCGTACTTTATCTGGTGGTGCCTGAGCCTGATCATTTGTCCATGCACAGGGATGTGGAGGCGATGCCGGGTCAATTCGGACGAGTCTTGCGTAATCCTCAGTTGTTACGTCTGGATATTGGCATCTTTTTGCTGCACGGCATTCTCATGTCTCTGTTTGTAGCGATGCCGTTTGTGCTTCGAGATCACCTTGATATAGCCGCGATTAATCACCCCTGGGTTTATTTGCCGGTATTGCTGGTGGCGCTTGTGGTGATGGTTCCGATGATTATTGTGGCGGAAAAAAAGGGCAAGATGAAGCAGGTATTCCTGTTGGCGATCAGTCTGGTTGCACTGGCCTGTCTGTTACTTGCTCTTTGGCATGACTCCCTGGTTTCTGTGATGGCGAGCCTGCTGTTGTTTTTTATTGCATTTAATGTGCTGGAGGCAACGCTGCCGTCATTGATTTCGCGTATGGCACCTATTGATGGCAAGGGTACGGCTATGGGGGTTTATTCGACCTCTCAGTTTTTCGGTGCCTTTGTCGGCGGTGCAGCTGGTGGCTGGTGTTATGGTCAGTATGATGTGCAGGGTATTTTTTATGGCGCATCGGTCATGACTCTGCTCTGGCTGTTGGTTGCATTTGGCATGAAAATGCCGGCCATGCGCTCTTCGGTGATGGCGCATGTGGGACCGGATGTGAATGCCCGCGATCTGGAGGCTAAAATTCTGGCTTTGGCTGGTGTTTTTGAAGTCAAGGTGGTGCCGGAAGAGCATGCTGCTTTTCTGCGTGTGGATAAAAAGGTTTATGATGCGGATGCTTTGCATGCGCTGCTCAAAACTGAAGCTCAAGCCGTTGATGTTTGATGAGTAAGATTCCGGGAAAAGGTGATAAATCATGAGCAGACCAGTACTTCTTATAGTGATGGATGGCTGGGGTCTCGGTTCCGGTGGTCCTGAAGATGCCATAGCACAGGCGAATACACCGGTTTTTGACCGCCTCTGTACAAACTACCCGAATACCCGTCTGTTTACGCACGGAGCCTATGTAGGGCTACCGGCAGCCAAGGATATGGGGGGCTCGGAAGTGGGCCATTTGACCATGGGTGCAGGCCAGATTCTTGATCAGGGGCCGACACGTATTAACAAGGCCCTGGCCGATAAGTCGTTTTTTGCATCTGAGCCCTTAAAGCAGGTGATGGCAGCGGTTGCTTCCGGTACGACGTTGCATCTGATGGGGTTGCTTTCAGATGGTAATATCCATTCTCATCTGGATCATTTTAAAGCACTGATCACCTACGCCTTCGAGCAGGGGGTGAAAAACTTACGAGTCCATGCTCTGCTGGATGGTCGTGATGTAGGTATTCAGACCGCGCAGAAATATATCTGTGAGCTCGAGGAAGAGTTCGCCTATATCAATGCCCATGAGGGCTTTGATTACTGCTTTGCAACGGGCGGCGGACGCGAACGCATCATCATGGATCGGGATGGTGATTGGTCCAAGGTAGAGCCGGGCTGGAATGCCATGGTACATGGCCAGAGTGAGCACTGTTTTCCATCGATGCTGGAAGCTGTATCCCATTTCCGCGATGTAGAGCCGGATCTTGTCGATCAGGATATGCCGGGCTTTGTGATTGTCGATCAGGATCAGAACCCTGTAGGCAAGATGAGCGATGGTGATGCCGTGGTGATGGTTAATTTCCGTGGTGATCGTGCAATTGAGATCACTGAAGCTTTTGAACTGGATGATTTTGATGGTTTTGATCGCGGGGCAGTGCCATCTCTCACCTATGCAGGCATGATGGTTTATGATGAAGATCGCAATCTTCCTGCCTTGCAACTTATGGGGCCGACCAAGGTCGCCAATCCGTTTGGAAAGCGCATCCTTGAGCTGGGGATCAAACAATTCAGATTGACTGAAACACAGAAATATCCGCATGTGACCTTTTTCTTTAATGGCGGATATCGCCAGCCTCTGGATGCGAGTATGGAAGATTATGTTCTGATTCCATCGGATAAAGGGGTTTCATTTGCCGATGCTCCGCAGATGAAAGCAGCGGAGATTGCTGAACGGGCGGTAGCGTTGATCGAAACAGGTGAGTACGGCTTTGGTCTGATGAACTTTGCCAATGCCGATATGGTAGGCCATTGTGGTAAAATAGAATCTGCTATTGCCGCTGTAGAAGCCGTAGATGCAGCTGTTGGTCGTGTTGTTGAGGCCCTTGAAAAGGCCGGTGGTGCTGCCCTGATTACAGCCGACCATGGCAATGCTGAAGAGATGCTGGTCGCGACCAAATCAGGATATGAGCCTTCCACCAAACATTCAATCAACCCTGTGCCATGTATCCTGTTTGATGCCACTTACGATGGATCTTACCGTTTGCGTCAGGCTGATGAGTCCGATGCGCCTCTTGCGGCACCGGGTCTGTCACACCTGGCAGCTACACTGTTTGAGCTTATGGGCCAGCCTGTACCTGATGACCTTAATCCGTCATTGATCGAGCAACTCTGATTCGGTTTTGACCGGCGTAAAAGTTGCGCCGTATGAGAAGAATTAACGGTTGCGGCCATGTGTTAATGCATGGATGATGGCATGGCAGATACTTTGAAATACACTTATTCATCGGTTTTCTGAGTGTGAGGAGTAAGTCATGGAACAGATGGACCAGATTGCATCAATACTCGCGCTGACCATGGGGGCAGCCTGGGCCAGTGGCATCAACCTTTATGCCGCCATACTCGTGCTCGGCATGATGGGCACCACAGGTAACATCGATTTGCCGCCGGGCCTTGAAATACTCAGTGATCCGCTGGTGCTGTTTGCTGCCGGTGCCATGTACTTTATCGAGTTTTTTGCCGACAAAATCCCCGGTGTGGATACCGGATGGGATATTATGCATACCTTTGTGCGTATTCCTGCAGGAGCCATGATGGCTGCGGGTGCCGTAGGTGAGGTTGATCCGGTGGTGAGTCTTGCCGCAGCTATTTTGGGCGGAGGGCTGGCAGCGACCTCCCATGCTGCCAAAGCGGGCACACGAGCGGTGATCAACACGTCACCGGAGCCGTTTACCAATTGGACGGCTTCAGTGGCCGAGGATGTGGCGGTCGTGGCGGGCCTGTGGACCGCATTGAATCATCCTGTGTTGTTTATCGTACTGGTGATTCTGTTTGTTGCGCTGGTGATCTGGTTGCTACCCAGAATATGGCGTGGCGTTAAAAGAGTTTTTTGGAAGCTCCGTAGTATGTTTGGCGGCAAGGATACATCGCCGCCATCGGCGGTTTCACCGCCTGTCGAGGCGCCTGTGCAACAGGTCAAAGATCCCCCGGATAAATAACGGGGAAGAGCTGCGGATCCTGAGTCTGTGCTGGTTCCATGTTTGATTACCGATTAACGCTGATAATCCTGAAATTACCGTTGCTCTCTTCCATGAGGTGATTGATCTTTGCATTGCGTAGCTTATAGCGACCTTCAGGCTCAAAGCCCTGCAGGATTTCAAAGATGCGGGATCCTGCATGGTAATGGCCGATGACCAGTATCGTTTCTCCTTTGCCGGCAAAACGACGCTGGATCAGGTCGGTAGCTTTAAACAGCTGAAATATACCGTCACCATAATTGCGGGTTTTATACTCGTATTCAGAATGGGGGAAGGTGAAATAGGTTTGCATATCCGCATCCAGTTCTATTTTGTCTCCACGGCCAGGCCGGGATGATGAAGAGCTTTGCCTGCTTTTCTGCCAGCAGCATTCATCCAGCTCCGGCCAGATTTCAGCCACGCGATGATGTTTTCTAAGATAGGGCAGTATGGTCTTCATAGCTCTCTGTTTCGGGCTGACGATAATGTGGTCAAAGTGATATCCCGCAAGCTTTCGAGTTAGCTCCTGAACCTGTCGTTCTCCCTTTTCCGACAGGGTGCGGTCATTGTATGAGGAGTGATGATGCGTTGCATTGCCCAGCGTTTCGGCATGGCGTACATAATAGAGTTGGACAGGCTCATTTTCTGCCTCGGCTACAGGTGGAGAGCTCATCAAAAGCGAACTGAACAGTGAAATAGATAGCATGACTCTGATCATGATGGTCTCCTTGTTCTTGCACCAGTTAGACTGCCAAGACTTACCTAGGCTAGCAAATGGTGATTATTGCGCAGCGGGGAAAAATAGCGCCAGCCAGAGTGTTTTCTGATCCGGGTCCGTCCAGCAGACCCGATGCCTGCAGTGGGCCGGTATATGGATATAGTCTCCGATCTGAAGCGGGATCTTGCTGCTTATCCCTTCATACTCCAGCCGGGCTTCTCCCTGCAACAGTATGACCCATTCATCCTGAGGCTGGTCATACCACTCTTCTTCCGGTGTGGCCTGTCCGTGAGAGACGATGCGCTTGATGCAAATCTGGCCGGTTTGCAGCAGCGTTTCGATCGCTTCATCCGGTTTTGCATCAGGAAGCCCCGAATAGAAGTTTTCCGACTGGATCTGTCGATTATTCACAGCTCGTGTGCTTCAAACCAGTTGTCACCCATGCCGATATCAACGATAAGCGGTACTCGCAGATCGACTGCAGACTCCATGGTTTTCCGCATCATCGTTGCGACAAGCTCAGTCTGTGCAGCCGGTACCTCTACAATCAGTTCATCATGCACTTGCAGGATAATCTTGGCTTCGGGTAGCTGCTCTTCAAGGCAGCGGTGTAGCTGGATCATGGCGACCTTGATGATATCGGCAGCCGAGCCCTGCAGTGGTGCATTGATAGCAGTGCGTTCGGCATAAGATCTACGCATACCATTCTTACTGTTGATCTCAGGCACATAGACGCGGTGACCAAGCAGTGTTTCGACATAGCCCTGATCTCGCGCCTTTTCCAGTGTTTGATCCATGAAAGCGCGTACGGTCGGATAGCGCTCAAAATAGGTTTCGATAAAGGCCTGGGATTCACCCCGGCTGATGCCGAGTTGCTTGGCCAGTCCGAATGCGCTCATGCCGTAGAGGATGCCGAAGTTGATAACCTTGGCCCGCCTGCGCATCTCACCTGTCACATCAGCCAGATCAATACCGTTAACGACAGCCGCTGTAGCGGCATGAATATCTTCCCCGTTTTCAAAAGCACTGCACAGTGCTGCATCTTCAGAGAAGTGGGCCATCAGGCGCAGTTCGATCTGTGAATAGTCGGCTGCAATCAGGATGTTTCCCTCTTCGGCAATGAAAGCCTTGCGAATCTCGCGCCCCTCTGTACTGCGGATGGGGATATTCTGCAGGTTGGGATCGGAGGAGGAGAGGCGACCTGTGCTTGTGATGGCCTGATTGAACGAGGTGTGTACACGTCCTGAATCGCGATGGATCAGTTTCGGCAAGGCATCTGTATAGGTTGATTTGAGTTTGGAGAGCTGACGGGTTTCAAGGATCAGGCGAGGGATTTCATGTTCATCTGCAAGCTTTTCCAGCACCTCCTGGCCCGTTGCCCACTGCCCGGATTTGGTTTTTTTGCCACCGGGAATCTCTAGCCTGTCGAACAGCAGCTCCCCCAGCTGTTTGGGTGACTGGATATTAAACTCTTCACCGGCGGCGATATGAATCGCTGCCTGCAGCTCAGTGATGCGTTCACCGAAACGGGTAGAGAGTTCAGCAAGTTTGTCGCTATTGATACGTGTACCGCGCCACTCCATATCGGCCAGCACCCAGGATAGCGGCAGTTCGATCTCATCATGACGGTTCAGGCGTGATTCTTCCGTAAGTTTTTGTGATAGCAGTCTGCTCAAGCGCAGTGCGATTTCAGCATCTTCACAGGCATAGGGTATGGCGGTCTCAAGAGGCACAAGATCGAAGCAGATCTGTTTGGCACCTTTACCGGCGACATCTTCAAAGGAGATGCAGCTGTGGCCCAGATAATCCTGAGCTACGGTATCCATTTTTGGTGCATATTTTCCCGGATAGAGGCAGTAGGCGAGCAGCATGGAGTCGGCCTTGATGCCTGCAAGCCTGATGCCAGCCCGACGTAAAACCTGGGCGTCGTACTTCAGGTTGTGACCGCACTTGGCCTTGTCCGGACTCTCAAAGATGGGTTGCAGGGCCGTGAGTACTGTTTCCAGCGCCAGCTGTTTCGGTTTGGGTTCGAGAAGATCACCTGCACGGTGACCGACAGGAATATAATAGGCTTCGCCTTCCCTGACTGAGAAGGAGAGGCCGACAAGTTCAGCGTCATGAGTGGATAGCGATGTGGTTTCTGTATCCATGGCGATCAGTTCGGCAGACTTTAGTGCGCTGAGAAGCTGCTGCAGTCCCTGTTCATTATCCACCAGTATATCGGTGCGGTCGATCTCTACAGGCTTGCTTTCAACTGCGCTGGTTTCATTGCTGCCGGTCTCAGCTGTTGTGATTGCCGACTCTTCTTTCGCATCACTGAATTCGGTCAGCAGACGACGGAATTCAAGGCGGCTAAACAGCTCATTCAGTTTGGGGCGATCAGGCTGACAGACCGCCAGTGAGTCCAGATCTACTCCGACCGGTGTCTGCATGTCGAGAGCGACAAGTCGGTAGGAGAGACGTGCATCTTCGGTAAATTCGATCAGGTTTTCGCGGCGTTTGTTCTGTTTGATTTCCGGCGCATGGGTGAGTACCCCCTCTAGGTCACCATAGGCCTCCAGCAGTTGTACGGCTGTTTTCGTACCTATGCCGGGCACACCCGGAATATTATCTGCGGAATCACCGGCAAGGGCCAGCAGATCCTGAATGCGATCAGGGCCAACACCCCATTTCTCTTTGACTTCATCCGCACCATATTCCACGCGTTTCATGGTATCGAGCATCCAGACCTTATCACTGACCAGCTGCATCAGATCCTTATCGGTTGAAACAATGGTGACATCCCAGCCTTTGGCTTCGGCCTGTTTGGCCAATGTGGCAATCACATCATCGGCTTCATAGTTTTCAATGCAGATGCGGTTGAGTTTGAAGGCATCGGTAACATCATGTACCCATGGCCACTGTGCCGCCAGCTCTTCGGGCATGGGTGGGCGGTGCGCTTTGTATTCGGCATACATCTGATTGCGGAAAGTGCCGCCCTTGGGGTCGAATGCCACCGCCACATGTGTGGGGCTCAGATCTTTAAGGATACTGCGCAGCATCTGCACATAACCGAACACAGCATTGGTTGGTTCACCCTTAGAGTTGGTGAGATTGTGGCGCACCGCATGAAAGGCGCGGAATACGTAGTTGGGGCCGTCGATAAGAACTAAATGGGGCATGAGCCCAGCCTGCCTTGCAATCGCCGCTGGTCAAATGTGTTTGTGTGTGAATCCCCTGTTTGCAGCTGCAGTATCAACGAGCCACTGCGTCCGCGTGGTAGTTTGATACCATGCTTTTAGTTTGAGTGCCGTATATTTACGGATACACGGTGTTTTGTTTTGATTATAGTCTCTGTATGCCTCGAATTAGGGGGCTGTTGTCGGAGCTGTTCGTTTGATTTCATGCTGAGATGAATGACGTGAATGGTTGAGGAGTATGAATCATGCAGGATGTTTATATCGGCCGGCAGGCCATTTTTGATCGGGATAACCATGTGAGTTCGTATGAACTCTTGTTTCGCAGTGCTGACAATAAGTTTCTGGATGATGGCGACTTCATGACGGCCAAGGTGTTAGTGGGAGCCTTGATGGATGTTGGTCTGGACACGCTGGCTGGCGATAAACGGGTGAACATCAATGCCTCAGAGAGCTTTCTACTAAGCGGTGCGATTGACCTCTTGCCACCGGAGAAGGTTGGTATTGAGGTGTTGGAATCGGTCTCTGTTACAGAAGAAGTGCTTGAGGCCTGCAGGGCTTTAAAGGCCAAGGGTTATATGATCATGCTGGATGATGTGGTTTATGCGCCGGATATGGATCCATTACTTGAACTGGCCGATGTGATCAAGGTAGATCTGCCCTTTGTTAAAGACCTGGCTGCAGATGTGAAGCTGTTGCGCAGGTTTAAGGGGAAACTGTTGGCAGAGAAGGTTGAAACCCGGGCCGAATATGAACAGGCATATGATTTGGGTTTTGATTATTTTCAAGGCTATTTTTTCTGTAAACCTGATGTGTTAAATGAAAAAACGATGGTGGATTCCAAGATCGCAATATTGCGCGCCTTGCAGCAGGTTATGACAGCTACCGAAGTTTCAGTCGTACAGGGTGTCATCAAACAGGATGTCAGCTTGTCATATCGACTGTTGAGATACATCAATTCGGCATCTTTTGGTTTGCGTTGTGAAGTGAAATCCATTGAGCAGGCTCTGGTGTTTTTAGGCTTGAATAATACACGGCGGTGGTTGTCTTTACTTTCATTAGCCTCCCTGGGCGAAGGCAAGCCTCCCGAATTGATCCGTACGGCACTGTTTCGTGCTTACTTTCTGGAATCAATCGCAAAGTTACAAGGTAAAAAACATTCAGGGGATGATTTTTTATTGGGCATGTTCTCTGTATTGGATGCCCTGCTGGATCGACCAATGTCCGATGCGGTTGCTGAAATGGCTTTACCCGACGGGGTGCGTGAAGCTCTATTGCATGATCATGCACCAGAATCCTACAAGCTGCGGCTCGTCAAAGCGCTGGAGCTTGGCGATCTGGATGTCATTTCAGGATTGGAAACAGGGCGCGTCGATTTAAAAACAGAGGATATCATACACCAGTATACACTGGCATTGGCCTGGTCGGATGAACAGATGTTAGCTATTCAGGGGGCGTAAGCTTTTTCTGTTCCTCTTCAGCCTTTCATGCGGCCTTTTGAATAACCCTGGCGTATAAGCTTCGCCATCTATTCCCTTTATTCGAAGCATCTGTTTAACGGGTGAATACGAACTCATTCTCGGATGACAAGTCAGCATTAAAACCGTAATCAGCCACATCGAATGCCTTGAGTTCCTCGGGATTCGATAGTCGGTTTTCAATGATATAACGGCTCATGAAACCGCGCGCCTTCTTTGCATTGAAGCTGATGATTCGATACTTGCCATCGCGCAGCTCCTTGAATACCGGTGTGATAATCCGGCCTTTGATGGAGGAGGCCTGAATCGAACTGAAATATTCGCTGGAAGCCAGATTGATCAGTATGTCGTCACCTTGTGCGGCAAGCGCATCGTTTACTGCGTTGGTGATAGTCTCGCCCCAGAATGCATAGAGGTTGTGGCCATGATCGTTGGCAAGCCTGGTACCCATTTCAAGGCGGTAGGGCTGCATCAGATCCAGTGGGCGTAGCAGGCCATAGAGGCCGGAGAGGATGCACAGGTGATCCTGGGCAAAGCTGAGGTCATCCGAATCCAGCGTGGCTGCATTCAGCCCCTGATAAACATCACCGGTAAAAGCGAAGAGTGCCTGTTTGGCGTTCGCCGTCGTAAATGGGGTGTGCCACTCCTGATAGCGCTGCATATTCAAATCAGCCAGTTTCATGGACAGTTTCATCAGATCAGCAATCTCAAAACTGTCCTTCTCCCTCATGATGGAGATCAATTCGGCAGCCCTGTCGAGAAATTGTGGCTGGGAGAAGCTGACCGCGGGTGCAGGGTTTGAATAATCAAGTTTTTTTGCGGGCGAAATGACGATAAGCATAGGGCTACCCTAGGGATGATTTGTCCCGACGGTCAAACTTTCCAGCTTGATTTGGGAAAAGGAAGCAGTCATTGTGAAGCTATGTTTACTGAGCTTGAGCGAAAGCATCACGAAATCTATATGAGGCGGGCGATCAAGCTTGCCAGACGCGGACTTGGTTCGACGCACCCTAATCCGCGCGTAGGTGCTGTGGTAGTCAAAAACGGTGTGGTTGTCGGTGAAGGCTGGCACGCCTTTCCGGGTGGGGCGCATGCAGAGGCGATGGCGATTGAGCTGGCCGGTGAGAAGGCCAGGGGTGCGACACTGTATGTAACACTCGAGCCGTGTGCTGCCCATGGCAGAACACCAGCCTGCACGGATGCGGTTCGCAGCTCGGGAATAACACGTGTGATATATGCTTCTTCTGACCCGAATCCGAAGATGTCTGGTGGAGGCAGGATCTTGACCGCCTGCCAAATCGAAGTATTTGCAGGCTTTATGGTTGAAGAGGCAGATAAGCTGAATCTACCGTTTATGCGTTATGTGAAAACAGGCCTTCCCTATGTGACAGCCAAGGCTGCTATATCGCTGGATGGCAAGCTTGCCACGCGTACCCATCATTCGCAGTGGATCAGTGGTGAGCAGTCCCGTCTGCATGCTCAGGGCATCAGGGCTCAATGTGATGCTATTGTCGTCGGTGCAGGGACGCTGCACTTTGATAACCCATCACTGACTGTTCGGGATGTCGAAGTGAAAGGTAACCTTCCGCTCAGGGTTGTGCTCTGTTTTGAAACACCCCGTTTTTCAACTGAGTGCAAGCTGCTTACAGGTGATGCACCGACGCGGTTCTATGTGCGCAGCAGCAATGAATTCTCACAGCTATGGCGGGATGCCGGGGTTCAGGTTGAACAAATGAGCAGTCTGGATGCGGTGCTTAAAGATCTGGCAGATGATGGTTATCTGCATCTGTTACTGGAGGGTGGCGGTTATTTGCATGGCTCTTTTCTCGAAGGGCAGTTTACAAATGAACTGGTGCTTTATCAGGCTCCGATCTTGATTGGTGGCCGTGATGCGGTCTCTCTCTGGGGGGGATTGGGCGTGGATGATGTGAACCATGCGCTTCGCCTTGAGGGGATCAAAAGGCAGGTGCTGGGTGATGATATGATGATCCGGGGCAAGGTTGCCTACCCTGCTTAGTTCGGAAGTGTCCGTGTAAGAGTCGTGGCCGTGCCGTCGGTTCCAGACTGGTTCGGCAGGCTCAATAGAAAGCGTCTATCATTGGATAGTGATGGATGGGAAATCATTCGATGTTCGACGAACGCCTCTGTTATGGCCTGCTGCCTTATGGGTCACAGGGTTGCTGCTTGCTCGTAGTGATGCTCTGCCGATTGTAGCTGCATCTGTATTGCTGCTGTTTCTTGTGGTGATACTTCTGTTTTATCGAAAAGCTCTCCTGGCACTGATTCTCTCTGCAGGAGCCGTGTGGGGTGTGGTCGACCTGATGCTCGATGCCCGTGCTATAGCTGTGGATGAGAGCTGGCTTGGTCAGAGGATGAATGTCACGGCCACGATTGAGCGGGTAGAGCACCATGATGCTTACTCTCGTCTGCTTGTCAGGCGAATCATCCGCGATGGTGCTCTCTCTTTTGGCGGCAAGGCACTACTTTATAGTTATGGCAAAGACCGGCCCCTTTTACAGGCCGGACAGAGGATAGCGGCAGCTGTATCATGGCGGCTTCCGCGCAATTACCTTAATCCCGGATCTTTTGATTACCGAAACTGGTGTTTCGATCAGGGGATTGCCCTGATCGGCAGTGGTCGCGGTGATCTATCCATCATATCGAGTCCGGATCTGATGATGGAGAAGGTTCGGCATCGTATTCGGGCAGCTATATCGGATATTGATTCACCGGCTACCGGTGTGTTGCGGGCGATTTTACTGGGGGATCGAAGCCGGGTTGATGAGCCTGTGAGACAGGTTTTTGCAGCCACAGGAGCCGCGCACCTGTTGGCGATTTCAGGTATGCATGTCGGTATGGTGGCAGGTTTTGTGTTCTCACTGGTCTGGTGGCTGTTAACACGACGGGAAGGGTGGATTGTGTCTCTTCCTGTACGAAAGCTGGCGCTGGGGGTAGGGCTGCTGGGTGCGATGGCGTATGCTGTGATAGCCGGCCTCCCCCTGCCTGCCCAGCGAGCCCTGATTATGCTGACCGGTGGTGTTGCAGCCTGGTTGCTTGCGACCCGGATAGAGCCGTTGAATGCGTTGCTGGCAGCACTGTTGTTGATCCTTTTTGTTGACCCTGATGCCGTAGCCTCACTATCACTCTGGCTCTCTTTTGTTGCTACGACAGCGATTGTGTTGTGGGCAAGTCAGCTGCCCCGCCATGATGGCGAGCAGAGGCTGTTTGTTAGGCTGCTTGTTATCATGCGGAACCTGTTATGGATCTCTCTGTTGGCCGCACTGGCCACGCTGCCGCTGATTGTTTCTACCTTCGGATCTGTGCCAGTTTATAGTCTGCCGGCCAATCTGATACTGGTGCCGATATATGGGCTGATTGTGTTGCCGTTGGGGTTGCTGGGAGAGTTTTCTGCCATATTGGGAATGCATGCTTTGGCATCGGCTCTGATGGGGTTGAGTGCCATGGCTATTGATATGGGCAGCGCTGTGCTGGAATGGCTGATGTTGCTGCCATTCGGGAAGCTCTGGGCGATTGCGCCGCCACTCTGGGTGGGGTTGTATTATGCTGCGGGTTCTATTCTGGCAGGCTGGTGGCTATTCAAGGGTTTGCGAAAACGGGCAGTGCTTATGATCTCCCTTACACTGATTGTTTTCCTGGCTGCCGTGTTGCCGGAGCGGGAGATTGATGCTGCAACATGGGTGGTTTGGGATGTGGGACAGGGGGCATCCTCTGTGTTGCTGCTGCCGGGCAACCATGTTCTGGCAGTCGATGCGCCGGGCCGCCCGGGAAGTCGCTTTAACGGAGGCACAACGGCTGCTGCGGGTTTACGCAGTCTGGGTGTCACTCATATTGATACTCTGATTTTAAGTCATGCCCAGTCTGACCATATGGGTGGTGCCATGGCGCTTATGCGACGCGTGAACTACACAGGCGAAATCTGGCTACCTGATGTGCCTTCGGTGCGTGGGCATCCAACGGTGAGGTCTATAGCTCTATATGCACAAAAGCATGGGGTGAGGCTCAAATGGCTGGCTCAAGGGGATATCATTGCAGGTCCGGATGCTGTCTATTCTGTTTCCGTGCTTTGGCCGCCTCGCGATTTTTCTCCAGCGAATCATAATAATGCTTCGCTGGTACTGCGGGTTGTTGTAGGGGAAGGGAAAAGGTTGTTGTTTCCCGGAGATGTTGAGTCGATGACAGAGATTCGCTTGCTGGTGAAAGGGGTTGAGCCCGTGGATGCGATGCTGATACCGCATCACGGCAGTCGCACATCCATACATGACGGTTTTGTGCGACAACTTGCACCTCAACTGGCTGTAGCGCAGGCAGGTTTTGCCAATCATTATGGTTTTCCTGATCCGCAGGTGGTGGAAACCTACAGAAGTGTAGGGGCCGCGGTAGAAAACAGTGCTGAAGGCGCTTTGATTATTGATCTTGCCGTGAAGGATCTGCTGACAGGGGTGTCGCAATGGGGGCGGGTGGCTGGATCCCGTCGTGAGCTTGCCCTTGAGTGGTGGGGAAGTGATGAGCCTGATTGATATCCGGGCCGTGATGGCGGGATAAATAACGACTTGCGGCTGGTTGATGACTTCTGCTGCCGGCATATCCATAATTGCCGCCATTCGCTATGAGTACCATCTGAGAAACGAAGATATAATCAGCTCATGAGCGGCTTATGGAGGCATAAGTGTTAGAGTTTATTCAACAGGGCGGCAGTGTGATGTATATCCTGCTGGCAGCATCGATTTTATCGCTAACCATCATTTTTGAGCGAGGTTGGAGTTTGCGTCGTTCAGTGGTTATCCCACTGGGCGAGGTGGGCAAAATTGAAGCGGCAGTGCGTGAAGGTGATGTGAAGTCAGCCATGGATATATGTAAGCGGCATAATACTGCCATGAGTCGTATCTTATGGGTGTCGCTGGCGAACCGGGGTGTGCGCCGTTCGGTGATGAAGGAGATTCTTGAAGAGGCCGGCCGTCAGGAGGTGGCACATATGGATCGCTTTATCGGAGTACTCGGTGTGATTGCAGCAATTGCTCCTCTGCTGGGTCTGTTGGGTACGGTGATCGGCATGATTGAGGTGTTCCAGCAGATTTCACTGGTGGGCGTCGGCAAGGCGGATGTGCTGGCCGGAGGTATCTCCAAAGCGTTGAATACAACGGCATTTGGTCTGTCGGTCGCGATTCCATCTATTGTGGCTTATCGTTATTATGAATCACGTGTGGATCGTTTCGTACTTGAGATTGAACATCATGCGCTGCGTTTTGTTGAGCTTCTTAAAGGCGAGCGGGCATGAAACTGCGTCAGAAAAAACGGTCGGATTTTCTTGTGGATATTACGCCACTGGTGGACGTCGTTTTTTTGATGCTGATTTTTTTCATGGTTTCCACCAGCTTTAGTGTCTCCTCCAGTCTCAAGCTTGATCTTCCATCAAGTAAAGCGACGGCACAGCAGCAGGAGGTCAAGAAGGTTTCGATAAGCATCAATGCCAAGGGGCAGATGTTTGTTCAGGATGAGCCGGTAGAGGATGCAGATCTTCGTAAGCGAATTCTGAATATCTCCAGGGGTGATCCGAATATGCGGGTAGTATTGCGTGCTGATTCAGATGCGCGTCACAAACGCGTGGTGTTTGTGCTTGATACCCTGCGTGGGCTGGAGATGAGTAAAATCGGAATTGCGACAGTGTCAACCGGTGACGGGGAGAGGCAGTAATGCGTATCGTGCAAAAGTTTGGCGGCACTTCAGTGGGTAGCCTGGAACGCATTCGCAGTACGGCGGACATTGTGCAGGCGGAGCTGGATCGGGGAAATCAGGTTGCTGTCGTGGTGTCTGCCATGAGCGGAGAAACCAATCGTTTGATCGGTATGGCCAAAGAGATTTCTGATGCGCCGGCTGAACGTGAAATGGATGCCATGGTGGCAACCGGTGAACAGGTAAGTGCAGCACTGCTGGCCATGGAGTTACAAACACGCGGTATCTCAGCCTACTCCTTTAACGGTGCTCAGGCGGGTTTCAGAACCAATGACCATTTTGTGCGGGCCCGAATCAAAGGGGTAGAGGCAGGTCGCCTGATTGGACACCTGGATCAGCATGAGGTGCCGGTTGTCACGGGGTTTCAGGGTGTCGATGAAGACGGGAATATCACGACGCTGGGTCGCGGTGGTTCCGATACGTCAGCTGTTGCGCTGGCTATAGCTGTCAAAGCGGATGTTTGTGATATCTATACGGATGTGGATGGTATCTATACGACGGATCCTCGTGTCGTTTCGCAGGCACGTAAAATGGACAAGATCAGCTATGAGGAGATGCTGGAGTTTGCATCGCTCGGAGCAAAGGTGTTGCAAACGCGCTCGGTGGAGTTGGCAATGCGTTTTGATATGCCTGTGCATCTGCGCTCCAGTTTTGATCCGGTTGCAGGAACTTTGGTGAGTAAAGAGGATGAAACTATGGAACGAGCTGCTATCTCAGGTGTGGCCTATAATCGCGATGAAGCCAAAATCACCATTGTTGGTATTCCCGATCAGCCGGGCATTGCAGCCAATGTGATTGGCCCTGTTGCAGACGCTGGCATTAATGTTGACGTGATAGTGCAGAATGTCAGTGAGCTGGGCCATACTGACCTTACGTTTACCGTGCCGCGAAATGATTATAAGCAGACCATGGAGATTATGGGACGACTGCGGGACTCGATGGCAGCAAGAGACCTGAAGGGTGATAACGGTGTTGCCAAGGTCTCTGTGATCGGGGTTGGCATGCGCTCGCACGCAGGCGTGGCACAGAAGATGTTTCAGGTTCTTGCTGACGAAGGTGTGAATATTCAGATGATCACCACAAGTGAGATCAAGGTGACGGTTGTTATTGAAGAGAAGTATGTGGAGCTGGCAGTGAGGGCATTGCACACGGCCTTCGGTCTTGATCGGGCCGCAACCCCCTCTTAAGACTTTTTCTTGCATTTTATTTGATACTGGTCTATTAACCTAAGCAGAGGTGAATCCATGCTTATATTGACACGGAAAAAAGGCGAAGCGATTGCTATCGGCGATAATATTCAGATTCAGGTGCTCAATGTGAAGGGTGGGCAGGTTCGGATAGGTATTGAAGCACCACGCGAGGTGCGTGTGAACCGGGAAGAGCGAGTGGAACCTCAGGATAATATCAGTCCGGTTTCTACAGCAGCATAAGATAAGCTGCTGCCTCAGCGCTATTCATGTCGGGAAGTATCCCGACTTTATCATATATACACTGTTAATGTCAGAAGGGGGATAATACCCTCTTTACTTGCCAATGATAATGATTATCATTGATGGCCATGCAGCGACTTACCCGACAGCGACAGGCTATTCTTGATCTGATCAACGGTTCCAATCGACATTGGGATGCGGATGAGGTGACTCGGACGCTGGCGGATGCAGGCATGGCTGTGGGCATTGCCACGGTATACCGTGGTTTGGCGGCCCTGGAAGCGGCGGATCTGATTGATTCCATTCAATTCGCGGATAAGAAGCGATATGAGCGTGCGGATAAAATGCATCATGATCATATGATCTGTACAGCATGCGGTCATATTGAAGAGTTTTCGCACGATACAATCGAGTCATTGCAGGTGGCCATGGCAAAAGAGCGTGGCTTTAAGCTGACAGGTCACCAATTAACCATGTTTGGCTTCTGTAAGGCATGTGTGGAGGAGGAGTCGTCATGATTTCATCCCTGCTGATTGTATTTCGCGAAATGCTGGAGATGGTTCTGGTTCTCGGTGTGTTAATGGCGGCAACACGTGGTCTGGGTTCATCAAGGCTGTGGATCGGGCTTGGGGCTCTTGGAGGCTTGCTTGGAGCGCTGTTTTTTGCTCTGTTTATGGAACAGCTTGAAGGCTCTTTTGACGGCGATGGTGAATTTATCTTTAATGCCTGTGTGTTGTTTACCGCATCGGTGCTGATTGCCTGGACGGTGTTCTGGATGAGCAGGCACGGGCGCGAAGTCAGCTCGCGAATGAAACAGATGGGTGATTCGGTGAAGCAGGGAGAGCTACCTAAAACAGCTTTGTTGATCGTGGCCTTCTCGGCGGTGATGAGAGAAGGCGCAGAAGCTGCCTTCTTTCTCTTTGGTGCGGCTCAAAGTGTGACCGATGATGGATGGGATATGTTGATCGGTGGTTTGGCGGGTGGTGGTATAGCTCTATTGATCGGAATTCTCCTATACAAGGGGCTGGTGCGAATGCCGGTGGCCCGGTTGTTTGTAGTTGCAGGCTGGTTGCTGATGCTGTTGGCGGCGGGTATGGCATCTCAGGCCACATGGAATCTGGTTGTGATTGGCTGGCTACCTCCACTGCTTGACCCTGTCTGGAATAGTTCGGCTTTGCTGTCACAGGGGAGTGTGTTTGGTGAATTGCTCCATGTGCTTATGGGTTACGATGATCAGCCCAGCGGGCTCCAGGTGATCGTGTTTGTTGTGTCATTACTGCTGATGTGTGTCATCTATTATCGCCTGCAGTCTCACCAGGTTACCAAGACCGCGACCGTGTGAGTATCGCAAGCTTGTTGGCAGCTACCTGACACAGACTGCCTGCTGTGTTTATCCATAAACATACGCTGGCGCTGATGGGTGGAACAGGTCAATGCCGGGACTACCTGAATGCCATGTCGCCCGCTATGATTACGCCATGCGCTATTCCAGATCCTTTATTCCTACCCTTCGCGATGATCCGTCAGATGCTGAGGTTATTTCCCATAAGCTGTTGTTGAGGGCTGGCTATATACGCCGGGTCACTTCAGGTGTTTATGATTACCTTCCACTGGGCTTGCGCATGCTTCGCAAGATTGAAGCCGTGGTGCGTGAAGAGATGAACCGGGCCGGTGCTCAGGAGCTGTTGATGCCGATGGTTCAGCCTGCTGAGTTGTGGGAGAAGTCAGGCCGGATGAAAAACTATGGGCCTGAGTTGCTGCGCTTTAATGATCGCCATGCACATGAGTCATGCCTTGGCCCAACCCATGAAGAGGTCATCTGTGACCTGGTTAGCCGTGAGCTGCGCTCTTACAAGCAGTTGCCGATGAATTTGTATCAAATTCAGAACAAATTCCGTGATGAGATTCGTCCCCGTTTCGGTTTGATGCGCGGCCGCGAGTTTGTCATGAAAGATGCATACTCCTTTCATGCCGATGCAGAGTCACTGACTGAAGAGTATCGGAATATGTTTGATACCTATTGCCGGATTTTTACCCGGTTGGGGCTGCGCTTTCGCGCGGTTGAAGCGGATGCCGGTTCAATCGGTGGTAATAATTCTCATGAATTTCATGTTCTGGCCGATTCGGGCGAAGATCTGATTGCCCACTGCTCATCTTGTGAATATGCGGCAAATGTAGAGAAATCCATTTCAAGCAGGTCTGTACCGGCCGCAGAATCGACGGATATGAAAGCTGTGGACACCCCTGATGTGACAGCTGTGGAAGAGGTCTCTGCTTTTCTGAAAACTGATCTTGCCCAGCTTGTCAAAACGCTCGTTTATCGTGCGGTTGGCGGAGAGAGTGACGGTGAAATCGTTGCAGCGTGCCTGCGCGGTGATGACCAGTTACAGGCCATTAAGCTTGCCCGTGCCATAGGTGCCGATGCAGTGGAGCTGGCAGGTGATGCTGAACTTCTCTCTATCGGTGCTGTTGCGGGCTTTGTAGGTCCCGTGAATCTGAGTGCCCGAGTATTCATGGATCATAGCCTGAAAGATGCTGCTGGTCTGGTGGCAGGCGCAAACAAGGTTGATGCCCATCTCGAAGGTGTTGATGTGGGCCGTGATTTGAGTGATGTGATGTTTGCTGATCTGCGTGAAACACAGGCTGGAGACAGCTGTGGTCATTGCGGTGCAATCATGGAGCTTTCTCGTGGTATTGAAGTGGGCCATGTGTTTGAGCTGGGCACACGCTATGCAGAACCCATGGAAGTTCTGTTTCAGGATCAGCATGGTAAACGTGCTGTAGCAACCATGGGCTGTTACGGTATCGGCGTTTCGCGACTGATGGCCGCTATTGTTGAGCAGTGTTACGATGATTCAGGCATTCACTGGCCTGCCAATCTGGCGCCGTTCCAGATCTCATTGATTACCATGGGCAAATCTGAAGCTGTGTTTGAAGCATCCGGAAAAGTGTACAAAGAGCTGCTTGATGCAGGTGTTGATGTGCTCTGGGATGATCGAAAAGAGAGCCCTGGTGTGAAATTCAAGGATTCTGAGCTGATTGGTATACCGGTTCAGCTGGTGGTTGCTGACCGCAGCCTTAAAGAAGGTCTTGCCGAAACCGGTGTGCGCGGTGGTGATCGTCAATCGGTGGCTATCGCTGATGTGGCAGGGGAAGCGATTGAGCTGCTAAAGAAATTAAACCGTGGTGACCTCTGAACGCTGCTGAACTAAGGGAGCGCTTGGGCGGGAAATCGCCGAAAGCGATTCTTACCGGTGTGATGGTAGCTGGTTTTCTGATTTCTATCCCGCTCTGGTTAAACAGCAATCTCGAGGACAAACAGCGGCTGGAACAATCGGCTGTAAAGCAGCTGGTTGAGAAAAATGTAGGCCTGCTCGATATCAAGCCGGAAGAGAAAGATGAGCTTCGAAAGATGCTCAAGCCTGAAGATGCAGGCCGCGAGTTGGACTTTGAGCAGGTAGTCTGGATGAAAGATATCATTCAGACGATCAAGCCGTGGGTTCCGGATGAAGTCGAGGCTGAAACGATAGCGCGCTGGGTCTATATATATGGTAAACGCTTTGACCTTTCGCCTGAGCTGATTCTCGGAGTCATTTCAGTAGAATCCCGTTTCGATCATTTTGCGGTCAGTAATGTGGGAGCAATTGGCTTGATGCAGGTGATGCCATTCTGGAAGAATGAGCTTGGCAGTGCTAGTGATAATCTGCTCGAAATTGAAACCAACGTGCGGTATGGCTGCGCAATCCTCAGACATTATATTGACCGTTATAAAAAACTCGACCGCGCACTGGGTGCCTATAATGGTTCGCTGGGCCGTATGAAATATCCCAATAAAATCTATGCCGCGATGAAGCGATTCAAGGCAACCGATACCGGCATCTAATACCCCTTTCAATCTGGATAGACAGTAAGCTCCGCCTATGTTTGTCCTCCATTTGGGGGACATACAGATCAATATTAATCTATAGAGTTTCGCCCGTCAGCGAAGGAATACTTGAACCTCTGTTATTGACTTGGGTCCGCCATTCCGCATTTCTTTATACATCGCATATTTATAGATATTTTTGAGGGGAATACAAATGAAACGTATAATAATCTTGATGTCGCTTCTGTTTGGACTGATCCAAACCGCAGGGGCTGCAGAATTCAAACCCTATCTGGGTGGTGGCATTGGACTGGCCTCTTTGAGCCTTGAAGTAACTGGAGCAAGTGCGGGTTCCGGTAGCGGAAGCACTTTGGGCGGTTATGGCTCTATCGGTTTTGACTATGGAGATTATGCCGGGGCTGAGTTACGCGTTGGAACAACGGGTAAGGCATCGGTCACGATCGGAGGTGTAAATTATGATTTCTCTTCGGATTGGTTTGTATCCTATTTGGCCAAGCTTCAATTTCCGGTAACAGAGAAATTCAGGATATATGCTTTGGCTGGTGCTACCACGACCAAGCAAACGATGATGATTACGACTCCAGGTTGGTTCTGGACAGCTACAGGTACTGCCAAACTGTCTCAGACAACAACGAAAGCAAGTCTAGGGACTGGTATTGATTTTCAGGCGGGTGAGCAGTGGGACGTTGGTTTAGAGTTCATGAGTTATGGTGCAGGCTTGGTAACAGGAGCGTTCAATCTAAATTATTCGTTTTAACTGGATTACATAGCTTTTTGCTTGGCTGACTCAAAAGAAGTAATTCAAACGGGTGGCTTAAATGACGGCAAAGCTTCTAAGCATAAGGTTGCTTGAAAGCTATCCGATTGCTTGTTTGATGACCTTTTGAAACATCGCTTCGGTTAACCTTCGGGTTTGGGTGTTGTAACGCGAGCAGTGATAGGAGTCGATCAGTCTGCGGCCATCGGGCAGGAGGTGCTCGGCTGCATGGGCAAACTTATGGCTGGATAGCTTTAGGCCATAGCTGCGTAAAACCGCATCGTGAGCGATCTTGCCCAGTGCTAACAGGGAGCATGAATCGGGTAAAATGGCGATCTCTTCGGTTAAATAGGGCGAGCAGTTTTTGATTTCAGACGTATCCGGCTTATTCTGTGGAGGCAGACATTTTACTGCATTGGTGATGCGTATGCCTTTTAAAATCAATCCATCATCTGCATGTTGCGATTGAGGAAGTGAAGAGAGACCAAGATCGAACAGGGTTTGGTAGAGCAGGGTACCTGAATTATCTCCTGTAAACGGGCGTCCTGTACGATTGGCGCCATGCATGCCCGGAGCAAGGCCTATGATCAGAAGCTTGGGTTCGCTGTCACCGAATGCAGCAACCGGCGCATTAAAATAATCCGGTTTTTCTGTTTTGAGTTGATCGAGAAAGCCGACAAGTCTCGGGCAGCTCCTGCAGTTTGGATTAAACGATGCCATCAGCCTGCAGTTTCTCAGTCAGTACTCTTAATGCGCGACCTCGGTGTGAAACCGACGCCTTCTCCTCAGCTGTGGCATCTGCGAATGCTTTGTCGAGCTCTGGTGAGAAAAAGAGTGGATCATAACCGAAACCGCTTGAACCGCTGGCCTGCTGCAAGATGAAACCATCAACACTGCCCTCAGCTGTCAGCGCATGATCACTGTCAGGGAAGGCCAGGTGCAGGGCACAAACAAAATGGGCTTCTCGCTCTGCAGTGTCCGCAAGTTCTGCCAATAACCTGGTGTTGTTATCCGCATCGCTGGCATCAGGGCCGGCAAAACGGGCAGAGTAGATGCCCGGTGCACCGTTTAAAACATTCACGCAGAGGCCTGAATCATCGGCCAGTGCCGGCTTGCCATTGGCTTTGGCAAAGGCCTCAGCCTTCTTTTTGGCATTGCCGGAAAAGCTGGAAGCATCTTCAATGACTTCAACGGAAATCGTCTCTTCAGCTGCTACCAGCCTGATGCCGAGCGCGCCCAGAATAGTCTGGATTTCCTGGCGTTTCTTTTTGTTATTGCTGGCAACGACAATCTCCATCAGACGCTTGCAACCGCCACATTCTGTATGACTTCCAGCTCCTTGATGCCTTTATCCACCAGTAATTTGAATTGCATGTACTGATCCTCGTGCTGTGGTTTTTCTTCGGCTGTTACCCAGCCCTTATCCGTACCGCGCAGGAAAGGAGGCTGTTTCTCTTCAATGCTTGCGCTACACAATAGACGTGTATGGCCAAATGAGATCAGTGCGCAGCCTTTGGCATAACGGTTAAACGAGGAATCAATCGAGACTGGGCGGAGTTCATCGGCCTTACGGTGTTCACGCATGGAGAGTCTCTTAATTGTTTATTTCAAGCCAGGCTTTGAGTGCATCAGCATCTTTACCGCCGGATGCAATACGGCCGTCGCCGGCAATGATGGTGGGTGTGCCACTGATATTCAGCTTTTTAGCCAAAGCGATGATATCGTTAATCGGTGTGGCACAGCTTGTCTTGGCAGGAATAAATTTATCCAGCATAACCTTCTGCATGGTTTCATGCTGGTTTTTGCTGCACCAGATAGCTTCAGATTTGGCGTATGCCTGTGGGTGCAGCTGTACCAGAGGAAAGAGGAAGGTGTATACCTTGACGCCAGTCATTTTATCCAGCTCCTCTTCCAGTTTTTTGCAATAGGGACAATCCGGATCGGTGAAGACAGCAAGCTTCAACTTGCCCTTTTTATCACCGGAGACGATCGCTTTATCAAGTGGCAGGAGGCTCCACTCTATGCGGTTAATCTCTTCCATGCGCTCCCGGGTCAGGTTGCGGCGACTCTCGATCTCAAAAATATTGCCACCGGATATCAGATGTTTGCCGCTTTTGTCACTGTAATAGATGTTTCTACCGACTTGCAGCTCATATAGCCCTTTTATCGGGGCATGGCGTACGGTATCAATAGCAAGGGAGGGGATCGCCTCCTTGATTTGGTTGGCGGTAGTTTTATCAGCTACAGGTCCGGCCGTGGCAAATGCCATCGGTGAAAGCAGCATGGTAATAACAAACAGTAAAGCGCGCATGGAAACTCCTTGATAAGTTGATGCTCTGCATGATGCAGAGTGAGGGGGTAGATGTGAAGGGGAAGTGCTGCGCTTACGGGTGTAAATCTTTTAATACGGTGTCGGAGAAGTTGCGGTCCTGCCAATTACGTGCGCCATGATGTCTTTGGCTTATAGTACCGTCGGCGGACACAATAATGGTGCTGGGCAGGGCCCTGGCCCCCAGATTTCTTGCCTGAGTCGCATCGCTAAGGAGAACGGGCCGGTTGATATCCTGCTCCTTTAAAAAGGAGGATGCATCCCGGGCATTACTGTCCAGTGACACCATAATGACATGCAGAGCTGAATTTTTTTCAGCCCATTCTGAGAATGATTTCATTTCTGTGCGGCATGGTGGGCACCAGGATGCCCACAGGTGTACAACGACGGTTTTCCCTTTCAATGCTGCTAATGAAAATGATTCGCCCTGTTCATCCAGCCATTTGAAATCGGCGGCACAGGCAGGTGTTGAACCCAGTAGTATCAAGATTACAGTGGTCAGCCATTGCTTCATCGGTTTCTCCATTGCGAGATTGGTCGAAAGAGACCTCGGAATCTTGCAGATATTACTTGTGCGCGCCATTATCGCGGCTTATGCGTAAAATCGTTGCAGTTTTTCTGACCTGGGCATTACTGATTCTCAGTAGTGTGCCCCTGTCTGTGGAGGCTGCAGGCTGTGTTCTGCCCGAGCATGAGATGAGCTCAGAGCAGGAAGCAGATCATGGGCATGATCATGTTGTTTCCCTGATAGGCGACTGGCAACAGGATCGCATAGAGTGCGGCTGCGGTTGCCACCGCAGTGTCGATTCGTTGCCACATCTGCTGGCTCCATATGCCATGTATGATGGTGGGCTAGAGATTAGCGCAAGTTTTAGATTATCCACGATTATGCCGGATGATGCGTGCTTTTTGGCCGCGCGACAGGTTCCTCTACCTCCCCCTCAACAGCTTTGAAGTTTTTCTGACGTTTTGCTAACCGTCTATATAGAGGGTTTGTTTGCGCAGATGGTTGTCGGAGAAAGTCTCGTGACCTGCTATGCGCCATGATAAAAAAACACCAAATTACGACAGGGGAAAACTCCATGCTTCATATTAAACCCTTGGCCATCGCGGGTGCGTTGGTCTTGAGTACTATCTCTTTTAATCAGCAGCTTCAGGCCAGCGAATGCGGCCTCTCCTGCTGTATTGCGGCCGGTGTTGACGGTGTAGGCTCCAATGTGGGGCTGACTCTGTCGTTGCAATACGACACGATGTATATGAAAACCAACAAGCAGGGCACGAGCAGTCTTGCACCTGCCACGATCATTTCCAATGAGCTGGCTGGTCGTGCGGGCAGTTATGCTGTATCCACCAATATGACCATGCAGAAGATTGCAGCTAATCTATCTTACCGCATGGATGAGGATAATGCGTTTATCATGACGCTTCCCTATGTGATGAATGATATGGATATGTTGATGGGTATGAAGATGATGCCCGGTTCACCGATCATGTATAGAAATATGACCATGGAAACGATACAAGGCCTGGGAGATGTATCCCTGCTTTATATGCGTGATCTTTATAAGGATAGGGATGTCCGTACGCGTCAACGTCTGTCGATTGGTGTCGGTGTTAAAGCGCCAACAGGTAAATCCAGGGCACGCAATGCAAGAGGTAATCTAGTCCATATGATGATGCAGACAGGCACATCTACATGGGATGGTATTCTGAATGCCAATGGTACTTTCGCATTCGGTGAGCATGAGGACGGGGGGGCTCTTTTCCTGCTCTCGCCTTCGCTGTTCTATCAGTTTAATACTCGTAACTCTCTGGGATATAAAGTCGGGAATCGGCTGAACTATGATCTTTCCGGCCGATATCGTGTGACCTCCACGTTTAATGTGAAACTGGATCTGAACGGTGTTTCTTCCCAGAGTGACTCGACCGATGGAACGATAGATCAGGTCTCGGGTCTCGTGGCATACCAGAATGTGAATGGTAATGTGCTGGATAACGTTGCGAATACAGGGCTTAACTCCATCTTTATCTCACCGGGATTCCAGTGGATCGTAGGCGACGGTTTTGCCGTCAGTGGTGAATATCGCATTCCGGTTTATCAGAATGTGAACGGTATCCAGCAGGTTACAGATCACTGGTTCTTCCTGCGCCTGAGTAAGGGTTTCTAAGCCGGGGAAAAGAGCAGGGGTGAGTGAGAAGTAATAGCGCTTGCCGATACATGCAGGAGACGCAGAATGGCGGGAGTAACAGTTTTGTTATTCCCGCCATTTTAATTTTATGGAGTCATGCTCAGGGGAGGAGGGGAACCGTGAAACAGATCGTATGGATAGGGTGTTTCCTTTCACTGCTGGGCTTGTCAGCCTGTGATTTAGACCGCCAGGAGTTGCCAGAGGAGAGGGGCAATTTCAGTTATACACTGAAAATGCATCATATCCATATGCTGATTAATCATGCGCTTCAAATGGCTTCGCAGGGGGCTGATATGAACCTGCAGGGCATGGATCATGGACCAGGCATGCTTGCGAAGTCATCCGAGTTGCTCAAGCGTGCGATGTCGGGCCCTGAAATGGCGCGCCTGCATGGGTTGGGCAATGCAGGTAAGCCATTGATGACGCTGACGAACGATTTGGCGGACAAGTCGGTTCTGCTGATAGCCATGATGGGAAAACTTTCTGTCGAGAGCGCAGACAAGGATTCGATTCGAATATTGAACCATGTGATTGAGGTTGCAGCCAGCGGCAGTAGCCTGATTATGTTGGGACAACAGGGGATGGCAGGGGATATTGATGTGGTGATGGTCAATCATGGCCAGTCTATGCTGGGGGAGGCTTCTGGTCTTCTGCACAGTGTTTCCGGAGCAGCAGATTACAAACTGCTGGTCAATCAGGTGGTGGAAAAGTTGATCGGCATTCCAGATATGCCGACAGCTCAGGGTGAGGGTTAAGCGGGCCTCAGGTTCAAGCAATAGAGGGGAGTCATATGTCTTCATTTTTTTCCAGATTAAAAAAAGGTTTGTCGCGTAGCCGTGACACGCTGGCACAGATGGTGCCTGGCGGTACAGCTGTTGAGACGCTGTCTGAAGAGCAGTGGCTGGATATAGAGGATGGCCTGATTATGGCTGACTGTGGTGCGGAGCTTTCGGGTGAGCTTGTGCGTAAGGCGAAAAAGCGCCGGGGTGGATCCGTATCTGCTCTGAAGACATCGATGCTGGCAATGATTCCGGAGGTCGAGAGTGTCAATCAGCCTGATTCCGGGCCATTTGTACTGTTGGTTGTCGGGGTGAATGGCACAGGCAAAACAACGACGATTGGCAAGCTTGCTACGATGTTTCGCCAACAGGGAAAATCGGTTCTGGTCGGTGCAGCGGATACCTTCCGTGCAGCAGCGGTTGAGCAGCTGGCTGTTTGGGTGGAGCGCGCAGGCGCTGAGATGGTGCGCCAGCATGAAGGGGCCGATCCTGCCTCGGTTGCCTTTGATACGGTTCAACGCGGTGTCGCGCGCAATTATGATGTAATTATTGTGGATACTGCAGGGCGTGTGCAGACCGATCGAGGCCTGATGGATGAGCTGGCCAAGGTGCGCCGGGTGATTACCAAGGCTTACCCTGATGCGCCGCATGAAGTGTGGCAGGTGGTTGATGGTGGTACGGGCCAGAATGCCGTTGCACAGGTAGAGAAGTTCCGTGAAGTTGCCGGCACATCGGGGTTGATCGTAACCAAACTCGATGGCTCGGGTAAAGGTGGCATCGTATTGCAGCTATCGCATCGTTTCGGCCTTCCTGTCCGTTATGTCGGTGTGGGCGAAACGCTGGAAGATTTGATGGCATTTAATGCTGATGAGTTTATCAGCAGCCTGCTTTCCGAAACTTCCGAAGCAGAGTCAGGGGGCTGATTTCCGGCTCAACAACTGCACATCATCCAGCGAGTGGCCCTGTTCCGTTACTGTCGAATCAGCATTCAGATCAACACTAAGCTCGTATTCCTTCTCAATCATCGATTCCAGATAATCGTGGTCGATCTGTTTGTCTGCAGATACGACTTTGATCTTCTTGCCTGATCTGTTGTCACCAAAACGCGGTGGCAGGTAGATCGTGCCCTGGCTGTAATCCACAGCAAATGCGATTACACCCGGTACTATAAAGAAGAGCAATCCAATGCCATCAAGTACGGCAACCTTGATATCGACTTGATTGGAGTGACGCTGTCCCATGCGCTCGGGATAAAGCAGCGTTCCGCATCCACTCAGACTGATGATCAATGCCAGAATGAGAATTTTACCTTTAATCGTTTTCATACCCATGACCTCCCACAGATCAGCTCGCATGACAGTACATGCCTCAACCTTTCCGTAGTCAAGTTTCCCTAGTTTACTTCATCTGTTCCCTGAGCCCGGTTAACCCATCAAAATCCCTTTCTATTCTTGAGCAAATGTAAAAGTTGTTATTTCTCCGGCAGTCACGCTGCCGACAACCAATTCCCCTCTTTTATACTCTGGGCGCAACTCAGCAGGCACTGCCTGTTAAGTGCGATATATAAGGAGGATTAACATGGAACATGTGAAAGAGATATACCAAAACGGGATTCATCCAGCAGTGCATGCATTGGATTTAGAAAAGCTCAAATGGAAGCTTTCTGAGTCATCAGAATCAAAGATGACGAAGCAACAGTGCTTATTTGCAGAACAAGAGTACTGCCGCTACCTCACATTAAAAAAGTTATACCCAAGTGTCGAGCTTGTACCAAATAAATTGGTCGATGAATTTTGGCATGCCCATATCCTTGATACGAGGGCATATCATGAAGACTGTAATAATATGTTTGGATATTACCTGCATCACTTCCCATATTTTGGTATTCATGACCAAAATGATTATCAGAACTTGGTTACAGCCTTTGATAAAACAAAAAACCTCTACGAAAAACATTTTGGTCAATATCCCAATGAGCTTGATCATGCGGCACGTTGCATAATCAATGGGGTCAGACTCGATTGATTTGATGAGGTTCACTAATATAGTCATCATTCAATGATGGAAGTAGGGGGCATTGAATGAGTCGTCAGCCTCGGATTGTTTTGCCCGGCCAACCCCAGCATGTGATCCAGCGCGGTAATAATCGCGATGTGATCTTTGTAGAGGCTGAGAGTCAGTTCTTTAGTTTGTAGTTGTAATATTATGGGGCGTTAATAGTCGTTCACTGCGCCAAACTCTGATGATAGCAATGCGATCCGGGGTCAGGTGATATACAGCTCGGTAAGGAGGTTGGATCAACTCTCTTAGTGTTGGTGTGTCAAATTCGGGTACGGTTCTCCCCATTTCAGGAAAGTTGGGCAACGTTTGTGTGGCATCAATCAATTTCTGTACAATTTGTTTTCCGATGTCAGCTACGCCCTGTTCTTCGTAGTAATCGAGTATCACCTGGAGATCGCTTAGTGCGGAGGGTGAAAACTCAACAGAAAGTAGAGCCATTGGGTTATTTCAGTCCGAGATTACATGTGACTTCAGTCAGACTCATGCCTTTGCCTGCATCGATTTCGGCAACACCCTGCATGACAGCACGCATGAATTCCCTTTCTTCCGCAGCTTTCTCAAAATCATCCAGTGATTGAATGACTGCAACGCCTTTTCCGCGACTGGTTAGAAGCACTGGCCGATGGGTATCACCCGTCTGCTTTACCAGTTTTCCTGGGTTGATTTTGACCGTTGAGAGGGGAACAACATCTTCAGAGAATTTAACATTCATAATATAACCTCCATCTATAGTCTTGCACTATAGTACCCCTTAAGTGGTGCTGTAAACGGGTTCTTTATCAATGGTATCAATAGTATCAATAGGGTCAGACTCGATTGATTTGAGATGATTCGCTATTATGGTCTTCATTCAATGATGGAAGTAGGGGGCATTGAATGAGTCGTCAGCCTCGAATTATTTTGCCCGGTCAACCACAGTATGTGATTCAGCGCGGCAATAATCGCGCAGTGATCTTTGTATCGGAAGATGATTATCTCTTTTATCTGGAAAATCTTGAATTAGCCTGCAAACGCTTTGGCTGTGAGCTTCACGCCTATGTTTTGATGACCAACCATGTCCACCTGTTAATGACGCCTCAGACCGGTGATGGCATCAGTAAAGTGATGCAGTCGATTGGTCGCTATTATGTTCAATACTTCAACCATCAGTATAAACGGACGGGCACATTGTGGGAGGGGCGATATAAGTCCACCCTGCTGGATTCAGAGAGCTACCTGTTTACCTGTTATCGTTATATAGAACTTAATCCCGTTAGAGCCGGGATGGTCGATAATCCTTCGGATTACAGGTGGAGCAGTTATAGCTGTAATGCATTGGGCAATCCGGATTCACTGATTACACCTCATGAGTTGTATACGAATCTGGGACAGAGTATTGAAGAGCGCAGTGGTTTCTATCGGGCCCTGTTTGATGCCCACTTGGATGCGCGTGATCTGGATGAAATAAGAGATGCGACGAATAAGTCCTGGGTGCTGGGCTCAGATCATTTTAAAGACCAGATCGAGGCGCTAACAGCAAGACAGGCCAAACCAAAAGCCAGGGGTGGGGACAGGAAATCAAAGAAGTATCGGGAACAGAATAAAATCAAACGAGTTTGACCCTGTTAATATGTGAACTAACAAAAAACAAGTTGTTTGAATATGCTACTTTCCAGCATCTTGATGATGCTCGAAAGTGGGTTAATAACAAAGCCTAATTGACTGCTGAATATCCTGTTTTGGACGGAAGCAGCTATTGGGAGGCTGACAAAAGTATTTCGGGTTCAGATGTTTGGAAAGAAAGGCTTGGTAAACGAAAGAGCCCCGCGCAATGGCGGGGTTCAGAGGTTCGGGACTGAGTCGGGTTAGCTAGAAGCTCGCTGACGCAGTACGTAATGCAGGATGCCGCCGTGCTGGTAGTACTCGACTTCCTTCGGTGTATCGATGCGTACATCAACAGTGAATGATTTCACTGAGCCATCCGTTGCCGTGGCAGTAACCTGCAATTCCTTGGCGGAACCGTCATTGATACCTGCGAAGTCGTAAGACTCCTGACCGGTCAGGCCGAGAGACTCTGCTGATTCACCAGCCTTGAACTGCAAAGGCAGTATGCCCATGCCAACGAGGTTGGAGCGGTGGATGCGTTCGTAGGTTTCGGCAATCACAGCCTGTACACCTTGCAAACGAGGCCCTTTGGCAGCCCAGTCGCGTGATGAGCCGGAACCGTACTCCTTGCCTGCAAGGATGATGCTGGCCACGCCTTCATCCTTGTACTGCATGGCAGCATCGTAAATGCTCATGAAATTGCCCGATGGCTGATGAATGGTAACGCCACCTTCAGTGCCCGGTGCCAGGCGGTTGCGCAGGCGGATATTGGCGAAGGTGCCGCGCATCATGATTTCATGGTTACCACGACGAGAGCCGTAGGAGTTGAAGTCTTTGGCTTCCACGCCACGTTCCTGCAGGTAGCGACCTGCAGGAGAGTCGGCCTTGATCGCGCCGGCAGGGGAGATGTGGTCGGTGGTGACCGAATCGCCCAATAGTGCCAACACACGCGCACCCTTGATATCGGTAATCGGATCAAGGTCAAAGCTGATACCTTCAAAATATGGAGGATGCTGGATGTAGGTCGAGTCGGCATCCCAGGTGAAGCGGTCACCCGTTGGTGCTTCAAGATTCTGCCAGTTGGCATCGCCAGCATACACATTGCCGTATGAGGCTTCGAACTGCTCTGCAGTTACACAGGATGCCACAACATCAGCTACTTCCTTCTGCGTAGGCCAGATGTCTTTGAGGAATACATCATTGCCATCTCTGTCCTGAGCAATCGGATCGTTATAGAGATCAATATTCATCGTGCCTGCAATCGCATAGGCCACAACGAGAGGTGGGGAAGCAAGATAGTTCATGCGCACTTCTGCATGCACGCGGCCTTCAAAGTTGCGGTTGCCTGAAAGCACAGATGTAACAGCCAGATCACCTTCAGCGATAGCTGCGGAAACTTCAGCCGGCAGTGGGCCAGAGTTGCCGATACAGGTGGTGCAGCCATAACCAACGGTATTAAAACCGAGTTTGTCGAGTTCAGCCGAGAGGCCTGCCTTGTCCAGATATTCGGTAACAACCAGAGAGCCGGGCCCCAGAGATGTTTTGACCCACGGTGCTGCATTCAGGCCGAGTGCTGCGGCCTTTTTGGCCACCAGACCAGCACCGAGCATGACTGACGGGTTTGATGTGTTGGTGCAGGAGGTGATTGCGGCAATCACGACAGCGCCGTCATCCATAGTCACTTCCTGCCCCTTGATCGTGGTGGTTACGGCTTTTGTAGTGATGCCAGCTTCGGCCTTCACTGCTTCAACCGTTTTCTGATACATAGTCTTGGATGCAGTCAGTGGAATGCGATCCTGCGGACGCTTGTGACCGGCCAGTGATGGAACGACTGTAGACATATCGAGCGCAGCATATTCACTGTACACGGCCTCCGGGCTGCCAGCTTCGCGGAACATGCCCTGTGCCTTCGCATAGGCTTCTACCAGTGCAATATTTTCTTCGCTGCGATTGGAGAGGCGCAGGTAATTCAGTGTCTCTTCATCAACCGGGAAGATGCCGCATGTTGCGCCGTATTCCGGTGCCATGTTGGCAATCGTGGCACGATCCGCCAGCGGCAGGGAGTCGAGTCCTTCGCCGTAGAATTCGACAAATTTACCGACCACACCGTGTTTGCGCAGCATTTCAACGATAGTCAGAACCAGATCGGTAGCAGTCGCACCTTCAGGGAGAGCACCAGTCAGTTTAAAACCGACGACTTTCGGTACCAGCATGGATACCGCCTGACCGAGCATGGCCGCTTCGGCTTCAATGCCACCTACTCCCCAGCCGAGCACGCCCAGTCCATTGATCATGGTGGTGTGTGAATCGGTACCGACGAGGGTGTCCGGATAGGCAACACCTTCACTGTTCACAAATACGGTGCGGGCCAGGAACTCCAGATTTACCTGATGAACAATGCCTGCGCCCGGAGGTACGGCCTTGAATGTTTCGAATGCATTCTGGCCCCATTTCAGAAAGTTATAGCGTTCGCGGTTGCGCTGAAATTCGATCGCGGTGTTTTTGGCGGCCGCATCGGCAGAGCCATAGGTGTCCACCTGCACGGAGTGATCAATAACCAGTTCAGCAGGTGCCAGCGGCTCAATTTTTGCGGTATCACCACCAAGCTCGGCCATGGCATCGCGCATGGCAGCCAGATCCACGACAGCAGGAACACCTGTGAAATCCTGCATCAGCACGCGTGCCGGCATATAGGCGATTTCTTGATTGGGCTCAGCCTTTTCATCCCAGTTGCTCAGCCCCTTGATGTCAGCAGCAGTGACATTCAGGCCATCTTCCCGGCGTAACAGGTTCTCCAGCAGCACCTTCATTGAATATGGAAGACGAGCAACGTCACCAGCAGCACTTAGCCGATAATAGGTGTAGCTCTTGTCTCCGACCTGAAGGGTGTCTTTCGCATTAAAACTGTTACTCACTGGCATCTCCAACTGTACGTGTATTTCCATCCAATCTATGGGACGATATTAAACAATCACCGCAAAATGAGGCCGCAAGCTAGCGTTTTTTTCACGCATTCTAAAGTGTGTTGGTTTTTCTTAGATATTTGGTGACAATAGCTCTCCTGAGCAGGGTGGAGGAGGAGAGTATGCATCTATTGATCGCTTATCATTCGGATTATGGTAATACCCGGAAAATGGCAGATGCGATTGCTGCCGGCATGAAGGCGAGCGTCTCCACTGTAACCGTTACATTAAAGCAGGCCAGTGAGGTTGAGCTTGATGAGCTGATAGCCGCCGATGTGATTGCCTTTGGAACGCCCGTGCATATGGGGTCGATGGCATGGCAGATGAAGCAGCTCATTGATCGTGCTGCCAAGCTCTGGATGGAAGGGTCACTGGAAGGAAAGCTTGGAGCAGTGTTTGCTACAGGTGGCGGTTTCGGCGGTGGTGGCGGTGGTGTAGAGGCCACCATGATTTCACTACATGCTAATTTTCTTCAGCATGGCATGTTGGTGGCAGGCTTTCCCAAGTCACTGCCGGGTTATGCTGATGGTGGTCTGCATTGGGGCCCCTATGGGCGCAGTAGTAACCATGAAGGTATGCCGTGTGGCCTGTCGGACGGCGCACTTGTTGCGGCGCGCAGTTATGGTTCGCATCTTGCAGCGTTGGCAGTCAGACTTGTAGATCAGGATTCAATGTAGCGTGAAAGAAGCTAATCAGGGGAGCCCGGCGGCTCCCCTGATTGCTTTGAAGGCTACTTATTTATCAGCCTGCAGGTAGAGGTAGGAGAGGCCTGCACTTGCACCTATGCCTTGATTACCTTCGATCGCAGGTTGCAGTGATACGCTGTTTTTACCCTGCCCGACCAGAACATGTGCACCTAGGCCTGCGCCTACAGTGGCAGAAGCACTGGCTCCGATATACTTGCCGGCTAATTTATGGTTGCCCTGCCTGGAATCTGCGGCAAAGACCGTGAATACCATGGTCTGTTTGGTTTTATGGCTGATATCCAGACCAAGTCCGATACCTGTTTCACCAATATAATGTTCTGTGCTGCTCCGGTCAGTCGCATCAAACTTGCATTTCACATCTACAGTGGAGTGAATGAGCAGGTTAAGCCCGGTTCCGGGAATGGATTTACATGTCAGTACACCTATTTTTGTGCCGGCAGTTGATTCACCAGCCTGTAGTGGTAACGCAAATACAAATGTTACAGCAGCGGCGATTAATATAACTGTTAGTCTGTTGGCCATCATGCATGCCTCCTGATAAACGATTTAGCCTGTGATGATAGTGGCTGGAATTATTATAGTCGAAATTGACCTGGTTTTCAGTTGCGCTGGAGAGATGCACAAACGATGAGGCAATCAGACGCAGTCATGGAGGCTGTGTGGAAGCTGGTTGGCCGGGCTTTTCAGAGGTGGAGAACGCTGATCTATCCCGTGCTATTGATATTGTGGAAGAGCAATATGTTATCTCCCTCCTTGTGTGAAATCCGGCTCCAGCAGGCATAGGGCATCTCCAGATGACGCGTGGCTGCAATAGGTGCGGCAAGGATATGGGTGATTAGCATGCGCAGGCTGCCGGAGTGTGCGAGCAGAAGGACGTGGCGGTTATTGTGTTTGATACAGGCTTCATCCCACCAGGCAGTAATGCGCTCACGCAGCTCTTCCGGCGATTCGCCTCCTGGAGGGCGCATGCCCGTCGGGTCATTGCGCCACTGCTCCAGAAGCCCCGGGTGTGAACGCTTGATTTGAGAAATGGTTTTACCTTCCCACTCACCATAAAACATCTCACTTACCCGCGGTTCAACGATACACTCTATGTCTGCTCCTCTGGCCCAGGCTGATGCGGGTTCTGCACAGCGAGTCAGCGGTGAAGTGATGATCAGATCGATTTCCTGATGTAGCTCTCTCCAGACGTTTTCCATCTGCTCACGCCCTTCTGGAGTGAGTGGATCATCCACGTGTCCTCTATATTTTATGCCGCCTTCGAGTGCGCCGTGACGCAGCAGATCCAGTGTAAGCATCTCCCCTCCATGAATACCAACAGGTTCCGTGGGTGTTGTGTTGGTAAAGTTTGCGCTATGATTTCATCCCCTAAATGGAAAAGGAAGAGAGAGCTGTGATTGACGATCTGGATTTGAATGACCCGAAAAATATAGAAGGCATGCAGTATGTGCGTGGCTTGCTTGAATATATTGGCGAGGATGTGGACAGGGAGGGGTTGCAGGAAACGCCGGCTCGCGTGCTCTCAGCCATGCATGAACACTTTTCCGGCTATAAAGAGAACCCGCGCGAGCATCTGCTGAAGACCTTTGAAGAGGTTGAAGGTTATGATGAGGTTGTGTTGGTATCTGATATCGATGTGCACAGTCACTGTGAGCATCATATGGTACCGTTTGTCGGTAAGGCACATGTGGCATATATCCCGCGTGGGCGCGTGGTTGGTCTCTCCAAGCTTGCCCGTGTGGTTGATGGTTATGCCAAGCGATTGCAGGTTCAGGAAAAGCTGACCATGCAGATTGCCAACGCCATTGAAGATGTGCTTGATCCCAAGGGCGTGGCTGTGATTATCCAGTGTCAGCACTTCTGTATGTGTCATCGCGGCATTCAAAAGTCCAACTCATGGACTACTACCTCCAAGCTGACCGGTGCGTTCATGAATAACCCCTCATCGCGCCTGGAGCTGTTTCAGCTGATCGGGATGAATAAATCCGAGCGCTAAGAAGCGCGGTCTGATTGGTTCCCTGTGGGGAAGTTTTTTATAGAGAGTTGATTTTTATCAGGCCTGGGAATGAATAGTCGGCTCACTTTGAATCTCCTTATCAGCTCTTGGCCGAAATATGTATAAGAACCACTCTAAAGCGTGGTTCTTATACATCGCGAAACGAACCCAAATGGATATGAGCAGATGATTGCTTACTTGCCGTGACGATGAAGCTCTAGCTTGAGTCGATACTCTTCCGGGTCTTTGGTCTGGGTCATTGCACCACCACGCGGAAACAGGGCATCATAAAGGCGCGAAACCCAGAAACGCAGTGCTCCGAGCCTGAGTAACAGGGGTAGTGCTTCACGCTCCTCCTCCTCCAGTGGTCGCAAGCTCTCATAGCCTGCCATCAGAGCGTGGATGCGGGGCTCATCGTTATCACCGAGCAGCACTGCCTGTGCATTCAGGGTGATAGCAAGATCCATGACGTAGGGGGCGGTGTGTGCGTAGTAGAAGTCGATAATGCCCGAAGCTTCCTGATCTTCAAACAGGATATTGTCTGCAAACAGGTCACCGTGGATCACGCCATGTGGAAGTGAGTCCCAGCTGCATGAGTTTTGAAATTCAAGTTCGCGGGTCAATAATGTGCCGGTTTCAGGGCCATAGCTTGCATTGGTTTTCTCCAATACCTCACCGATCTTTTCGGCCAGCCACTTTGTTCCGGTTGGGTTATCTCTCTGTTCGTCAAAGTCTGACCCGGCCAGGTGAAGCTGGGCAAGCGCCCTGCCTGAAGAGTAGAGCTGTGCCTCATTGAGTTCATCCAGAGTCCTGCCTGCCAGGCAGGAGACTATGCAGCCCTGCTTGCCGTGGGTTTCAAACAGCAGCGAATCATCTTTGCGCTGCATAACATCCGGACAGGAGAGTCCGTTTGCAGCCAGGTGGCGCATCAGGCGCATGAAGTAGGGGAGCTCTGTTTCGTCCATGCGTTCAAAAATGGTTAGTACAAAACGGCCTGAGTTGCCATTGCCTGAGGTGTTGATAAAGAAGTTGCTGTTTTCAATACCTGCAGCAATGCCTTCAAATGAGGTCAGTGCGCCGAGGTTATAGTTGGCAAGTATCGTGCTTATATCGGATGGGGAGAGCTCTGTGTATACGGACATGGTTGGCAAGTCTAGCGGATGAAGAAAGCAAAAGTCATCCATACACCGTATGGAGGGCAGCTTTTTTCCGGATTGATCATGAGAAATACCTGTTTTCTCTAGTGGGATTCAAGGTTTTATCGGTTTTGCCGATAAGTTTCTGTGTGTTTGCGCAGGCGAACTCTGGTAGTGTAGGAATTGAGATGGAGCGAGGGGGAGGTCGGGGGATGACGTTACAAAAGAAAAGTTTATGGTTTACCGTGGTAAGTGCGTTTGTACTGATTGTGATCTTCTCTATCGCAACCATTCAGTCCTTCAATTTTTTCTCTCTGAATACGATACGTGAGCAGGGGCGCATGGCTGCCGAGATGCTGCGTATCACGCTTACCGAGCAGATGCGCTCGGGTGTGATTTCGGAGCGGGAAGAGCTTTTTAAGCGTATGCGTACCATTCCTGGCCTGGTGGATGTTCGGATACTGCGCGGGGAACCTGTGATTCATCAGTTTGGGCCGGGTCAGAATGGGGAGCAGGCCGAACTGGATATGGAGAAACGGGTGTTGGCAACGGGTCAATGGGAAGAGGCTGTTGTTACGGATAAAGGTTTGCCGGTCTATCGTATTACTATTCCTTATGTTGCCAGCAGTGGTGGTGCACTTAACTGTATGCAGTGCCATGATGTGCCGGAGGGGAGTATTAACGGTGCAGTGACACTCGGCTTTTCATTGGAGGAGATGAAACGATCAGAGCTGTTTTCGATAGCTCCTATTGTTGTGCTGTTGCTGATTTTTGCACTCTTTCTCGGTTATTTTCTCAAGCGCCTCTTCAGGCCCATGGTCAGTACGGCTGAAAACATGAGGATTGTGGTAAACAGTGCCGAACAGGGAGATTTCTCAGGCAGAATCGACACGACCAGCAAGGATGAGATCGGGGATATTGCCAAGCAGACCAACAGTCTGATGGATACTCTGGAGCACAGTATGGGGCGGATTTCCACTTCCATTGGCTCACTGGGTGATTTGAACAGCAGGCCCGAAGGGCAAAGCCTGCTCTCCCATACAGTGCATGTGGTTGATGAGATGGTTGGTGCTGCCCGCTTCAAGCAGGCGATTGAGAATGATCTGGATCTGGATGAGATATTTATCCGCATACGCCGTGTGTTGAGTGATCATTTTGGCCTTCGCCGCTTTTCATTCTATCGTGTTGACGGCGAAAACGATGCGATGATACCTGTGTTCGTTGAGGGTGTGGAGAAAGAGGGTGAGCTCTGGTGTGACCCGGACATACTGGTTGATTCATCGATGTGCAGGGCAAAACGAACCGCGGCCAATGTTTCCAGCATCGACAATGCGTATATCTGCAGTCGTTTCTGTGGTAGTACTAAAGGTCGGGGTGATTTTGTGCATGCCTGCATCCCGATGATGCTCTCTGGCCGGGTAGGGGGCGTGCTTCAGATTGTGCTTTCCGATGAGGAGCTGCAGCGCCACCCTGACATCGAGCAGACCGTTGGCATCTACCTGAATGAGGCCGCACCTGTGATCGAGGCTCGACAGCTGATGCAGTCGCTGAAAGACACAACGATGCGTGATCCGATGACCGGGCTCTACAATCGCCGTTTCCTTGAGGATTACATCGAAGTGCTGGCGGCGAATACTGTCCGTCAGGGGACGACGTTAGGTGTGATGATGTGTGACGTCGATTTCTTTAAGCAGGTGAATGACACCTATGGACATGATGTTGGGGATCAGGTGATTAAAGAGTTGGCCGATTTGCTGAGGCGTACCATTCGTGTCTCGGATATGGCGATTCGGTTTGGTGGCGAAGAGTTTCTGGTGTTGCTGCCGGATACCAGTGCGGAAGGCTGTATGGAATTGGCGGAACGTATTCGGGTAGGTATGGAAAATACCAAGTTTCAAACACCTCAGGGGGTACTTCAGAAGACCCTTTCAGTCGGCTTTGCGCTGTTTCCCGGAGAGGATGAAGGCTTCTGGGCTACCGTGAAATATGCCGACATCGCTCTCTATCAGGCCAAGGAACAAGGGCGAAACCGCTCCTTGATGTTTGAGACATCAATGTGGGATAAAGAGGGGCAGTATTGATGGGTTGGCTTCGGATTCAGGGCTCTGTCCCTGAGTCGCCTGCTTCAGACTGTCTCTTCTAAGCATTGTTCCCTTGCGGTTGAGCAGCTAGCCTTGCCAGCCTTTATGGTGCAGGTATTTTATGGATAAAATTATTATTCGGGGCGGTGCTGTGCTGTCCGGTACAATCGAGGCCAGTGGAGCGAAAAACGCTGCGCTGCCGCTGCTTGCAGCCGCAATTCTGGTTGATGGGCCCGTGGTTTATCATCGCATTCCCCATTTGAAAGATATTTCCACGATGATGACGCTGCTGGCCTGGCAGGGGGCTGAAGTCTCCTACGATGACCAGCATTGCCTGCATGTGGATACAAGACCTGCGACCAAATCCGAGGCGCCGTACGAGCTGGTGAAGACCATGCGTGCATCGTCACTGGTGCTGGGGCCGTTGCTGGCCCGCTTTGGCAAGGCCAGGGTGAGTTTGCCCGGTGGTTGCGCTATCGGTGCGCGTCCGATTGATATGCACCTGAAAGGGCTGGAAGCTATGGGGGCCACTATAGATGTAGAGCAGGGTGATATTGTCGCTCATGCTCCTAACGGCTTGTCCGGAGCTCATATCGTTTTTGATCAGGTGACGGTGACAGGTACCGAAAACCTGATGATGGCAGCAGTGTTGGCGCATGGCATTACTGTGCTGGATAACGCAGCACGGGAGCCGGAGATCGTGAATTTGGCCGAATCACTGCGTGGTTTGGGTGCAAATATCGAAGGCGATGGCAATAACCGCATTGTGATACAGGGTGTGGAGCGCCTTCATGGTGGTGAGATGATCACGATTGCCGACCGTATTGAAGCGGCAACCTATCTGGCTGCAGGAGTGATTACCGGTGGTGATGTTACGGTGACACAGGTTGAACCATCCTTGCTGGAGGCATTTCTGGCGCGTGTGAAGGATGCCGGATGCACTGTGGAAACAGGTGATGACTTTATCCGCTGTAAGGCTAACGGGCGTTTGAAAGCCGTGGATATTCACACGCAGCCGCATCCGGGATTTCCAACCGATCTACAGGCTCAGTTTATGGCATTGATGACTCTGGCTGAAGGTACCAGCGTGGTTCGGGAAACCATCTTTGAAAACCGTTTTATGCACGTGCAGGAGTTGGCTCGCATGGGTGCTGATATTCGTCTGGATGGCAATACAGCAATAGTCAGTGGCAGTGAAGGGCTTCAGGGAGCTCCGGTCATGGCTACTGATCTTCGGGCTTCTGCTTCGCTGGTGCTGGCAGCGCTTGCTGCTGAAGGCGAGACGACGGTGTCGCGTGTTTATCATATCGACCGTGGTTATGAACGTATTGAAGAGAAATTGAGCAAATTAGGTGCCCATATTGAGCGCCACAGTGTAAGTGAAAATTGGATGCAGGGAGCTCGTTTACATGTCTGACACAAGGCCTTTGACGATTGCGCTTTCAAAAGGACGTATTCTGGAACAGACCCTGCCGTTATTGGCTGCGGCTGGACTAACACCTGCTGAGGATGTGCAGACTACGCGCAAATTGATGGTGAGCGGCAGCTTCGCTGGAGCAGAGGTGCGCTTCCTGATTATTCGTGCAGCCGATGTATGCACCTATGTGGAACAGGGGGCGGCTGATCTCGGTATTGCCGGCCGTGACTCGCTGCTGGAGTACCGGCCACATGTGTATGAACCGCTGGATCTTAAAATCGGCCGCTGTCGCCTCTGTGTCTGTGGCCCCAAAGATCTTGTCGAGGCAGGGCCACCAGAGCGTGGCAGTCGTATTCGTGTGGCAACCAAATATGACAACCTGGCCAGCGACTACTATCTGGCACAGGGCGTGCATGCTGAAATTATTCATCTTTACGGCTCAATGGAGCTGGCACCATTGGTGGGTATGGCTGAACGTATTGTCGATCTGGTGGAAACCGGAGGCACGCTCAGGGCAAATGGTCTGATTGAAGAGACCACATTGTGTGATATCTCCAGTCGCCTTATTGTGAACCCTGCAAGCTTTGCCACGCGCAAGGAGCAGGTTCAGTCGATCATTGAACAATTACGTCAGGCTGTAGATCAGTCGGATAACGGTTAAGGAAAAAGATATGAGTAATATACTTAGGCTTGATTCACAGCAGGTTGGTTTCGACGAGAAGCTGGATGCGCTTTTGGCGCGAGAGGCTGATACGGGCGAAGATGTGCAGGGGCTGGTTGCCGGTATACTGGCCGATGTGAAACAGCGCGGTAATGCGGCACTGTGTGACTATACCGAGCGCTTTGATGGTTGGGCCTGTGATGGCGAAACGATTGAGATCTCTCGGGAACGTATGGAGGCTGCATGGCATGCAGTGTCCGATATGGATAGGGAATCGCTGCAGCTTGCTGTTGACCGTATCCGTGCTTACCACGAACATCAGGTGCAGGAAGATTGGGAATATACCGACTCAGTTGGTATGACACTTGGACAGCGCGTGACTCCTCTGGATCGTGTGGGGCTGTATGTGCCCGGTGGAAAGGCTGCTTACCCCTCATCGGTATTGATGAATGCAGTACCAGCTGTTGTTGCCGGCGTAAAAGAGATTGTCATGGTGGTGCCAACGCCGGGTGGCGAGATGAACGAGCTGGTATTGGCGGCAGCTTATGTTTCGGGTGTACAGCGCGGTTTTGCCGTGGGCGGTGCGCAGGCGGTTGCAGCCCTTGCCTATGGTACTGAAACGATTCCTGCGGTGGACAAGATTGTCGGTCCGGGTAACAAGTTTGTGGCCGCGGCCAAACGACAGGTGTTCGGTACTTGTGGTATCGATATGATTGCCGGCCCTTCCGAAATCGTTGTGGTTGCCGATGGCGGTGATCCGGCCTGGATCGCAGCCGACTTTCTTTCGCAGGCTGAACATGATGAAGCCGCCCAGAGTATTCTTGTTTCAAATGATAAACACCTTCTGGCCCAGGTCGCAGAAGCTATTGAGGCGCACCTGGCTGTATTGCCGCGTGCAGCTATTGCACGCGCTTCTGTGGAAGCCCACGGTGCATTAATTCATGTGCAGGACTGGAGTGAGGCTGCTGATGTGGTGAATGTCATTGCACCGGAACATCTGGAATTGGCTTTGGATAACCCGGATGAGATTCTGCCCTTGATCAGACATGCCGGAGCGATCTTTATCGGCCACTTTGTGCCGGAAGCGCTTGGCGATTATATCGCCGGACCGAATCACGTGTTGCCTACCAATCGTACTGCCCGCTTTTCATCCCCACTTGGGGTTTATGATTTTCAGAAGCGCACAAGCGTAATTCGTGCGACGAGGGGTGCGGTTGAGAAGATTGGCCCTGCAGCTGCACATCTTGCTCATCGTGAAGGTCTGCAGGCGCATGCGTTGACGCTTGAGCTGCGTTTGAAAGATAAAGCATGATTCGTAGTGATATCAAAGCGCTGTCGGTATATCACGTGCCGGACAGCTCAGGGATGATTAAACTCGATGCCATGGAAAATCCATTTCCCATGCCGGACGGTTTGCGTAAAGCGTGGGTAGAGCGGCTCTCCACGGTGGAAATCAACCGCTATCCTGATGCCGGTATGCTGGCCTTGCGGGAAAAAATAGCAGCGCATGAGGGGCTGAAACCGGAGCAGGTACTGCTTGGTAATGGCTCGGATGAAATTATCCAGATGATTCTGATTGCCAGTGTGCCCGGAACCTGTGTGGTGCCTGGCCCGACGTTTGTCATGTATAATCTGATTTCACAGTGGTTGAAACGTCCTGTGGCAACCGTGCCTCTGGGGACTGATTTCAGTCTGAGGGATGATCAGTTTCTGCAAGTGTGCGCGCGTGAAAAGGCTGAGGTGGCTTTTCTGGCCTGTCCGAACAACCCTACCGGCAACCTGTGGCGTGAGGATAGAATCGAAAAGATCGCCAAAGGCTTTAATGGCCTGCTGGTGATTGATGAGGCCTATGGCCCCTTTGCCGAGCGTACACATACACAGCTGATTTCACCGAATGTGATGGTGTTGAAAACCTTTTCCAAGGTGGGTTGGGCGGGACTTCGCATGGGCTATCTGCTCGCAGATGCGGAAATGGTCACGCAGCTGAACAAGGTACGCATGCCTTACAATATCAATGCGTTAACTCAGGCGTCGGCTGACTTTTTACTCGACCACTTCGCTGTTTTTGAACAGCAAGCTGCAGAGATACGTGATGAAAGAGAGCGTATGGCCAGAGCATTGGCTGAGTTCGAAGGTGTTGAAGTATTCCCGTCTCAGGCCAATTTTCTGCTGGTCAGAGTAAATGATGCGGTCGCGGTATTCGAGGCATTGAAGCAGGCCGGTATACTGATTAAAAACATGCATGGTGCTGACCGCTTGCTGGATAACTGCCTGCGCTTCACCATAGGTAATAAAGATGAAAATAGTGCGGTGCTATCAGCGCTGCGGGAGATTCTGGTATGAGCCGTAACGCATCAATTGATCGTGCAACCAAGGAGACATCAATCCGATTAAGCCTTGATCTGGATGGCACAGGCAAGGCGGACCTGAACTCTTCAATTCCGTTCCTTGATCACATGCTGGAACAGATTGCCCGACATGGACTGGTTGATTTGATGGTGGATGCCAAGGGGGATCGAGAGATTGATGATCACCATACGGTTGAGGATATAGGTATATGTCTGGGTGAGGCGCTGCGCGATGCTATTGGCGACAAATCAGGTATCGTACGTTATGGTCATGCTTATGTGCCGCTGGATGAAGCGCTTTCACGTGTGGTACTCGATTTCTCCGGCCGCCCGGGACTCGAGTACAATATCGACTTTCCCAAAGAGACCGTTGGCGGTTTCGATATTGATCTGTTCAAAGAGTTTTTCCAGGCAGTAAGTAATCACGGGCGCATTACGATGCACATTGATACTTTGCGTGGTAATAATAACCATCATATCATTGAAACGGTATTCAAGGCCTTTGGCCGTGCCCTGCGTATGGCAGTAGAATCTGACCCTCGTCAGGGTGGTATTCCGAGTACTAAAGGCGCTCTGTAAACAGTGTTTATGAATGACTCATTCTTAGGCTACGCAGGTTCTATGGAAAAGTATGGTGGGATCGTATGAAAAAAGTTGCTCTAATAAATTATGGTATGGGCAACCTGCACTCGGTTGCCAAGGCATTGGAAGGGGTTGGTGCTCAGGTTGAGCTGGTCGCTGATGCGGGATCACTGAAAAACTATGACCAGATTGTCTTACCTGGCGTCGGTGCCTTTCGTGACTGTGTGGCTGCTCTAAAAGAGAGTGGCATGGATCAGGCTTTGCGTGAGTCGGTTGTATCGGGAACACCATTTCTAGGTATCTGCCTGGGTATGCAGGTCTTGATGGGTGTCTCATACGAATTCGGTCGCTATCCGGGCCTGGGCCTGATTCCGGGGGCGGTAAAGCCGTTTCCTGAAGATCATCCAGAGCGCGGTTTCAAGATTCCGCATATGGGCTGGAATGATGTGGTGCTCTCTTCCCAAAAAGAGGCCCACCCCGTGCTGGCACCACTTGCCGGGCAGCAGGTCTATTATGTGCACTCCTATTGCTGCATGCCGGAGAACCCTGAACATTTGTTAGCTGCATGCTCCTACGGCGATTACCCTTTTGCAGCGGCTATCGGTCGCGACAATATTGTTGCCGTACAGTTTCACCCTGAAAAAAGTCAGCGTGCCGGTCTGGCGTTACTGGAGGCATTCCACCAATGGAATCCGTAAAATCGAATCCCTTTGAACTGATCCCTGCTATTGATTTGAAAGGTGGCCATTGTGTGCGGCTGAAACAGGGGCGTATGGATGATGCGACCGACTATGGCGATGATCCGGCAGCGATGGCTGCACATTGGCAGACTCTTGGAGCCAAGCGTCTGCATGTGGTGGATCTTGATGGTGCTTTTGCCGGTAAACCGGCAAATCAGGAAGCGATTCGTGCCATCTGCTCTGAAATGCATATTCCGGTGCAGCTTGGTGGCGGCCTGCGCGACCTCTCCATGATTGAGGCCACATTGAACCTTGGTATCGACCGTGTGATTCTCGGCTCGATTGCCGTTTCCAACCCCTCACTGGTAGAAGAGGCATGTAAGGCATTTCCGGGTCAGGTCTGTGTCGGCATCGATGCCAAAGGCGGCATGGTGGCAGTACATGGCTGGGATGACGTTACTGATGTCACTGCCGTAGATCTGGCACACAAATTTGAAGATGCCGGTGTTTCTGCCATCATCTACACGGATATTGCCCGTGATGGCATGCTGACCGGCCCGAATGTGGAAGAGACCGTGAATCTTGCCCGTGCTGTTTCTATTCCGGTGATAGTTTCCGGTGGTGTAGCCAGAATGGACGATGTGACGGCCTGTGCTGTACATGTGGGAGATGGTATCTGCGGCGCGATTACAGGACGCGCGATCTACGAAGGTACTATTGATTTCGCCGCTGCGATGGGGACTCTGAAATGAAAAAATATTCGGCACAGCGATTACAGAGGAGATTTCCTGTTTGTATCTCTGCAGTGAAAATATGCTGAGTAAAAGAATTATTCCCTGTCTGGACGTGGCACACGGGCGCGTGGTCAAAGGTGTCCAGTTTGTTGATATCATTGATGCTGGAGATCCGGTAGAGGCTGCAATCAAATATGATCAGCAGGGGGCGGATGAACTGACCTTCCTTGATATCCGGGCCAGCCATGAAAGTCGAGATACGCTATATCACATGGTAACCGAAGTGGCAGAGCATGTGTTTATGCCACTTACGGTTGGTGGTGGTGTGAAGGCACTGTCCGATATCGAGAATCTGTTGCATGCCGGTGCTGACAAGGTATCAATCAATACTGCGGCTATCTTTACTCCTGAACTGGTTAAGGATGCTGCTGAGCGTTTCGGCTCCTCTACCATCGTGGTGGCCGTGGATGCCAAACGGGTGGATGATGAGAAGGGTGGCCACTGGGAATGTTTTACCCATGGTGGCAGAAAACCAACTGGTATTAATGCGGTTGAGTGGGCGAAACGCATGTCCGATTATGGGGCAGGTGAGATACTTCTTACCAGTATGGATGCCGATGGCACCAAAAATGGTTATGACATTCCGCTTACGCGGGCGGTATCCGATGCTATCAGTGCCAATGTCGTGGCATCCGGTGGTGTGGGTACGCTGGAGCATCTTGCTGAAGGCTTGAAAGCCGGTGGAGCGGATGCAGTACTTGCCGCCTCGATCTTCCATTTTGGAACCTATACGATCAATGAAGCCAAACAGTTTCTGGCGGATCAGGGGATCCCTGTTCGTCAAGTTTAGCATCCGACTTTGGGTTTTATTTTCTTTCAACTATAATCTTCTGGTACGACTGCTGGATGCTGATTACTTTTGCCTCCATGCTGTAACGAGGGATGATGTTGAAGGCGCTTTATTTGTATAATCTGAACATTAAAGTCATTGTGAATCATCAACGTTGATGTTCCTCTACCGCCTTTTCTCACTTCTGGATGCTTATTCACTCTGGAACTTGTTTTTTAGCCTCAGAAGCCATGCTTCTATGCAAAGGCATGTTGCTTGATTAATCCGCTCAGTATCTTTCCGACATGGTTTTTCGGATCTCTTCTGGCTCTGTTTCTGCTCTTTGCCGCAGAACCATTATCGGCTGCTGAACGGGTTAAAGCGGGTGTAAGTGATCTTACATCTGTCTATATCTTTAATTTTGTGCGTTTTACTGATTGGCCGGATGATCCGAACAGTCCAGACATGATGATAAATGTCCTGTATGACCAGAAAATCCATGACACATTGAAGAGCATTATAGCAAAGCCTGCAGGCCAGCAACTTGGCCTTAACGTGCAATCATGCAAGCAGGAGAACTGCATTCAAAACAGCTCGGTTCTTTATATCGGAGAATCAGACAGGGGGCATTTCAGTCAGCTGTTGGAGCTGGTTGAAGGGCAGGCTGTATTAACCATTTCAGACATCTCCGGCTTTGCCCGGCAGGGCGGAATGGTAGAAATTAAATATCACAACGAAAAACTCACTTTTGTTGTCAATTTGCAGGCAGTGAAACGCTCTGGTCTCTATATCAGTGCGCAGCTACTGCAATTGGGTGAAATCGTTGGGAGGGACAATGAATAGATCGCCTTCTACTTCTATCCAGCGTCAGCTTCAGCTCTTTTTTGTATTAACACTTGGATTTACGGTGCTTGTGATGGGTGGCGTATGGATCGGTTATAATCAGGTGTTGCTGGAGAGAGAGGCTGAGCGGGTGCTGATTGTTGAGAGTGACATTATCGGTGCAGCCGCAAGGCCTGCTCTGATGTTCAATGATCAGCGTATGGCGGATGCACTGCTGCAGAGTATGCAGTTGGATCCGGATATCTCAGTGGTGAAGCTATTCACCTATGATGGTGAGAGCCTGTATACCTATGTTGTAGAAGAGGGCACTGCGGCATGGGGGGAGCAGGTTAAATTCAGGGGAAGTGCGAGCACGATCTATCGAGATGGAAAACTACATCTGTATCGAATCATTGCGCATAAAGGCAGTCCCGTAGGTGTGATCTACCTGGAGTCCCGTTTAAATCACCTGAAAGAGAGCCAGTATACAAGCATACTCACCGTTATCATGGCGATGCTCGGGTGTCTTCTGTTGGGGCTGTTATTGGCATTCAGGATGCAAAAAAGAATCGCTGCTCCCATTACTGATTTGGCGAAATTGATGCGAAAAATGGGGGAAGATAACGATTACAGCCTGCGAACGGAGAGTGTTGCCTATAACAGGGAGACCGAAGAGCTATTGCTCGGCTTTAATCATATGGCAGAAGAGATCCAACACAGCTTCCAGATGATTGAAGAGCATCACCTTTATTTGCAGCAGAGTGAGAAACGATTCCGCGATATAGTTGAGTTGGCCCCTATACCCGTGATTATTACCCACCCATCCGATGGTCATGTGCTGTTTTACAATCAGGAGGCCGCGAGGATATTTAATGTAAACCTTAAAAGTGATGAGCAGTTCAGCGCTCCTGATTTTTATCGCCATCCGGAACAGCGTCAGCGGTTGATGGATAGATTGGAAAAACAGGGCGAGTTTCACGGGCAAGAGTTGGAAGTTCAGGGCGAGGATGGTAAATCTATCTGGATATCGCTGTCGATGAGCGTGATGCACTTTGAAAGTGAACCTGCAATCTTTAGTGCCTTTGTCGATATTACGGAGCAGAAGAGTGTTGAACTGATGCTGGCCAGGAATAACGAGGCTCTGGAGCAGCGGGTTCTTGAGCGTACTGCTGAGTTACAATCCACACTGGATAATATGATTGATACCTATTACCGGGTTGATGTCGATGGAACGGTGAAGTGGGCATCGGCTTCTGTTCTTTCCCTGTTGGGGTATCAGACCACCGAGATCGCAGGAGTATCGCTTAAGGAGTTCTCTGTGGATGGAAGGGGGTTTCCATCGCTGGCAGAAGCACTGAAGCAGCATGCAGGCGCGGTGATTAATCACAGGATACAGATGAAACATAAAGATGGCCACGCGATCTGGGCATCGATCTCTGCACATCAGATCGTCGATGATCAGGGCGAGAAGGCTGGAATTGAAGGAGTGGTGCGGGATATTACCCAGCAGGTTGAATCTGAAGTGCAGAAGCAGGAGATGGAGCAGAAGATGGCCCATGTGCAGCGTCTGGAGTCGTTGGGGGTATTGGCTGGCGGTATCGCCCATGACTTTAATAACATTCTCGCCGGCATTATGGGAAATGCAGAGCTGGCAGAATTGAATGCATTGGAAAATATGCCGGTAACTGCTGAATTGAAGAATATTGTTATCAGCAGTATTCGGGCCGCCGATTTGTGTAAGCAGATGCTGGCTTATTCAGGTCAGGGCACAATGGTGAGGACGCCGGTGAGCATATCTGCTCTTGTTGAAGAGACGGTTCAACTGATTGATGTTTCAATTTCAAAAAATATCTCTTTAACGTTTGACCTGCAGAGCCATCTGCCTGGTATCATGGCAGATAAAACACAGATGCAGCAGGTAATTTTGAACCTGATTACCAACGCATCAGAAGCCATTGGAGAAGATGAGTCCGGGATGATACATGTGCGAACCGGTTCTATGTTTGCAGGCAGGGAAGAGCTGGTTAGCCCGTTTATTGAGGGGAGCCTCCCGGAAGGAGAATATGCATATCTGGATGTTGCTGATGATGGGTGTGGTATGGATGAGTTTACCCTGAATAAGATATTCGATCCGTTTTTTACTACCAAGTTTACCGGCAGGGGACTGGGTATGAGTGCGACACTTGGGATCGTACGTTCTCATGATGGCTCCATTCAGGTTGAGAGCGAACAGGGGAGAGGAACACGTTTCAGAATACTCTTCCCGGTTCACGCGGAATTGGTCTGCGAAGAGCACACCGATCATGCGATTGAGAGTGCTATATTGCCGGAACGGGAATTGACTATTCTGGTTATCGATGATGAAGTCATGGTCAGAGCAATTGTTGAAAAAATGCTTCACAAGTTGGGCTGTCAGGTGCTGTTTGCATCTGACGGTCATGAAGGACTGGAGCAGTTTAGTAAGAATCGTGGCAGTATAGATGCAGTATTGCTGGATATGACCATGCCCAAAATGGGTGGCAAAGAGACACTGATCAAGCTTAGGAAAATGGATATCGAAGTGCCTGTTATTATCTGTAGTGGTTACCGGAATGAAAATATTTCCGAGAAATTTGAAGGGGTTCGCCCGGCAGCATTCCTGCAAAAGCCTTTTTCATTGAAGTCATTACAGCATGTGATGGGGGAGTGTTTTTCAACACCGTAAGGAAGGGGAAATGAACAGTTCTGTATGGATATGGAGGACGTTTCGGGCGCGACGTTTACTCGCAGCTTTATTGTCACTGCTGTGTTGCATGCAGGCTGCGCCTGCACAGGAGTATGCAAAAGCCGATGTGTTGCTGGGTATGGATATGCAGCAGTTGATGAATGTTACCGTGACTTCAGCTGGCAAACGCCATGAAAAGTATTATAGCACGGCTGCGGCAGTGTATGTCATTAGTAATGAGGATATACGCCGCTCCGGTGCCATGAGTATTCCTGAGGCCCTGCGTTTGGCACCAGGCGTGGAAGTGCAGCAGCCTAATGCCAATCAGTTTGCAGTCAGTATTCGTGGCCAGAATGATATCTTTTCCGACAAGCTACTGGTGTTGATGGATGGCAGGGCTTTATATTCACCGACCTTTTCCGGTGTCTGGTGGCTGGTACAGAATTACCCGTTAGAAGACATTGATCGTATCGAAGTGATCAGGGGGCCATCGGGTTCTGTTTGGGGTTCAAATGCAGTGAACGGTGTGATTAATATCATCACCAGACATGCCAGAAAGACGCAGGGGCTTATGTTGTCGGGTGGAGTCGGAACCGAAGAGAAAGGCTTTGCTACGATGCGTTACGGTTGGGATAGTCGCAGGGCATCCTACCGGGCCTATGCTATGACTGAAAACAGGGATGGTGGTATCTATGACCCAACTGTCGCCAATATCTGGGCTATGCCCGGAAGTGCGGATACACCTGATTACAGGAAGTTTACACAGACGGGTTTCAGGGTGGACTGGGATGCGAGCCATCTGACTCAGGTTTCTATGGTAGGCAATGCATACAGGATGAAAGCGGGGGCATTTGGTTATCTGGCCAATGCGGGAATAAACAACGACCCATATATTAGTCATAACAGATACTCCGGTAGTAACCTGATCATGCATCTTGATCATGAGTTGTTACGTGATACACAGTTAAGTACGCAGATCTATGTTGATCGATCCAGAATGGACGTTCCACATTTTAAGGAAACGCGTGATACACTGGATATGGAAGTGCAGCTGGATTTGCCGGTTTTTTTTCGCCAATCTGTTTCTGTCGGTGGAGGCTATCGCCTCTCCCGGGCTGACATTACCAACTCCTCGGTGCTGAAGATGGCTGATCAAACGAATCAGCTCTATTCGTTTTTTATGCAGGATGATATAGATCTGATACATGAGCGCCTGAAGCTCACGGCGGGCTTGAAGGCAGAGCATAATCAATACTCTGGATGGGAGATGCAGCCCAGCCTGAGGGTGATCTACAGTGCTGATCAATGGAGTCTGTGGGCGGCAGCGTCACGAACATTACGCATGCCGAATATGATTGAAAATGGTATCTCTTTTGATGTGAAGGCAGGCCCGGGATATGTGGGACGCCTGATAGGTGATGGTCGTATCAATCCTGAGCAGGTGACGGCCTATGAAGCTGGTATCCGCCTCTATCCAAGTAAAGAGCTCTTGCTTCAGGCCACCGCATTCAAGATGTTTTATAAAGGTGTTGCCGATACCTACCAGAATCCAGACGCCGCATTCGTTGAAAACACCTATCTTGTGATCCCAATATATATGCGCAATGTGCTTGATGGTCATGCGCAAGGTATTGAGCTGGATCTCACCTGGCAGGCAAAGCAGTGGATACAGATAAAAGGTTCGTTCTCTCATCTGCGTTCCCATTATTTACCTACCCCGATTAACGATGCGGAAACACGTTACAGCGCTTATGTACTTAGGGAACAGACTCCGGAAAACAGGTATCATGCAGGTGTCAGTATGGAGCTTGCTGCTGATGTTGAACTAGACCTGAATTTTTCGCACTGGGATCGCTTTAAACGAGACAGGGTGGCCCGCTATAATCGTTTCGATGTGCGCGTTGGCTGGAAACCGGTCAGGGGAGTGGAGCTGAGTCTGGTTGGAAAGAACCTGTTGCAAGCTACACATAAAGAAGATCTTGAATCCCGGCTTGAAGCATCGACTCTTCAGCAGCAGAGCTATCTGTTTAAGGCAACCTACCGTCATTAAGGGCTTGCATGGATCATACTTTGTATCCGTAATGTAAGTATACACTCCTCTCTTATGCTGACCGAATGCGCTATTGGTTGGAAACTTGCTAGTAGAAGGGGCCAAAGTCCTGGGGGATGGAGAGTATGAAAAGCTTTAGACTGTGCAGGAAGCGCATGTTGTGTTTGTTGCTGCTTTCAGCCGGGCTGGTTATGACGGCTCCAGCAGCATCTGTAGCTACTGAACGCTATTCAGCAGATGATCTTCTTTCCATGAATATCGAAGAACTTGTTAATGTCAAAGTAACCACTCTCTCCAAACGCGAAGAGAGGTATATGTCGACGGCAGGTGCTGTATTCGTCATCAGTAATGATGATATCCGTCGCTCCGGTGTACGCAGTATCCCTGATGCGCTCAGGCTTGCTCCGGGGCTTCAGGTTTCACAAAGCAATGCCAACCAGTTTCAGATTGGCATTCGAGGGCAGACCGATTTCTGGACGGATCTTCTTCTGGTCATGGTAGATGGTCGCCCAATCTATAATACAACCTTTTCAGGGGTCTGGTGGGTGGCTCAGAACTATCCTCTGGAAGATATTGAACGCATTGAAATCGTACGTGGCCCCGGTGGTGCAATATGGGGCTCCAATGCAACCAATGGTGTGATTAATATTATCACCAAACAGGCTGGTGTATCCAAGGGGATCCGCATCAGTGGCGGTGCTGGTACTGAGGAGAAGGGATTCGGCAATATCAGTGTAGCTTCGAATATCGGCGATCTTGATTTCAGACTCTATGGCATGCAGGAAAATCGACATGGTGGTTTGGCTGCTTCCAATATTGGTGCTAATTTGACGTTCGCACCCTTTAATGCGCCTGCTTTTCCCGGTTATGCTGTCGGTGATGAGATGCCTGACTTCAGGCGCATGAAACAGCAGGGCTTTCGTCTGGACTGGGGTTCAGATACCGACACTCACTTTAGCATGCACGGCGATGTTTATCAGGTCCGTGCCGGTCAGGTGGGGTACTGGTTGCCGACTCCCGGAACCGGGTTTCATTGGAACTATGCAGGTGTGAACAGATTTTCCGGCAAGAACATGGTCACCCGGCTTGAGCACGACCTGTCCCCGGATATCAGGCTCAAGGGCCAGTTGTTTTACGATCAGTATAAACTACACACCCAGTTTATCCGTGAGAAAAAAGAGACCTATGATGGAGATTTTCAGGTCGATTTCAGAAATGTAATGCATCAGAATATCTCATTGGGTACGAATTTACGCTGGTATCGTTCGAATTTTGATAATACACCGCAGTTTCAAATGCCGAGCCGCACCACAAGTATGAAGTCATTCTTTATCAACGATGAATTGAGTCTGTTGGATGGTCTGGTGCGTGTGATTGGCGGGGTGAAGGTTGAACGTAATTCATTTACTGGCTGGGAATATCAGCCCAGTGCACGCATCGTCGCCTCTGATGATGATTGGGCTGTCTGGATTGCCGCCTCGAAATCGGTGCGTACGCCTAATGAGACCGAAAATGGTCTGACATGGAATCGCAAGATTTCTGGCTGGTGTCCTGCTTTTCCCGATGCTTGTACGGTGGTTCAGACCGGTGATGGCAGGGCGCAATCAGAGGATGTGTACACCTATGAAATAGGGGGGCGTTTGAGGCCGACTGAGAACAGTTTGATAGAGGTGGCGGCCTTTAAGATGAAATATAAGGGTGTACTGGATTGGTGGCAGGATAAGACAAACTGGGCCAATAATGTGGCTAATCAGCAGACGATTGAATATCTGACCAATGTGTTGAATGGTGATGCCGATGGTGTGGAAGCGAATTTCCGCTATCAACCCTGGCACTGGATGACACTCAAGGGTTCGTATACTTATTTGCATCAGTATTATGATGACTATCCGATTAAAGATAATATAACGCGTTGGACTGTGCTTTCAAATGGTGGGCAGGATCCTCGCAACCGTTTTCATATGGGTATAAGTTTGAATCCGCACAAGACTCTGGAGCTGGATGCTAACTTGTATTACACAGGCAATTTTCGTGAGGGTGATATCCAGACTCACCATCGTCTGGATGTTCGAATTGGCTGGAAACCTGTTGATAGCCTGGAGATCAGTGCAGTCGGACAGGATCTGTTTAAATACCAGCATCAGGAAAATACAAGTAATTCAATGGAATACTCGTCGATGATTCAGCAGCGCTATTCTCTGATGGCAACATATACTTATAACTAGAATTTCGTGTTAATGTCCTGACTTCTGGAGGTGACTATGTCTGTTCGTCCTGCAGCTGTAGCTGGCATGTTTTATCCCGGAGATGCCGGAGATCTGAGTGCATCTATTGCTGATGCGTTAAGCGATGCCAAGCCGGCAATGCATGATGTTATTGCACCCAAAGCTTTGATCGTTCCCCATGCCGGATATATTTATTCAGGGCTGACTGCAGCCTTTGCCTATGCCGCGATTGAGCCCGACAGGATCAAGAGAGTTGTTCTGTTCGGCCCCGCCCACCGGGTCCCGTTTTATGGTCTGGCTTTACCTGATGTGGATGCTTTTGAAACACCGCTTGGACAGGTGAAACTGGAGCATGCCGGTATGCAGAAAGCACTTGGATATTCTCAGGTGGCTTTGAATCGGCAGGCGCATGCTGAGGAGCACGCGCTGGAGGTGCAGTTGCCATTTTTGCAAACTGTTCTGAATGAGTTTGAGCTCATACCCTTGTGCGTCGGTATGGTGGAGCCCGATGCTGTAGCCGAGCTGATGCGCGCCCTCTGGGGAGGGGAGGAGACGATAGTGATCGTCAGTTCTGACCTTTCACATTATCACTCCTATAACGAAGCTCGCTCACTGGATCGGGCCACTATCGGCAGGCTGTTGGCGATGCAGGTTGATTTAAGTCATGATCAGGCTTGCGGGGCGACGGCTATTAATGCATTGCAAATGATTGCACGTGAAAAAGAGTTGAAGCCAACTCTGCTGGATTACCGGAATTCCGGTGATACCGCTGGAGATAAAGAGCAGGTCGTTGGTTATGCGGCTTTAGCTTATGCTGAGCACAGGAGTGTCCATGGGTGATTCGGTAAAAAAAAGTAAGTTGCTTACGGGGCTGGCTCGCGCTGCGATTGCCGGAAAACTGGAGCAGACTGCGGATCTTCCTGATACCAATGGTGCTCTGTGGCTACAGGCTCCGGGAGCAACATTTGTAACTCTAAACCTCAACGGCCTGCTGCGTGGCTGTATCGGTTCTCTGGAGGCTTATCGGCCACTGGTCGATGATCTGAGGGCAAATGCAGTAGCCGCGGCATTCCATGATCACCGGTTCGCGCCATTAACATCTGAAGAGTTTCCTATGGTGAAGATTGAAGTTTCTGTGTTGTCAGCGCTGGAAGCGATGCATGCACGCAATGAAAATATAGCACTCTCTAAATTGCGCCCGGGTATAGATGGGGTGGTGTTCAAGTTCGGTATGTATAAGTCAACATTTTTACCGCAGGTATGGTCGCAGTTTGATGGTCCGAAAGAGTTTTTGGGTCAGTTAAAGGTGAAGGCTGGCCTGTCTGCCGACTTTTGGCACCCGGAAGTGCTATTATACAAATATCAGGTGAATAAATACCGTGAACAGGAGCGCTCAAAAGAGTAATGATGGATAATAAACATTTCCCCGGCCGCTACTGGCATGCACTTGATGATGGACGCATCCAGTGCGATGTCTGCCCGCGCGATTGCAAGCTGCATGAGGGGCAGCGGGGATTATGTTTTGTGCGCAAATGCGAAGGTGGTCAAATTGTCCTGACCACCTATGGACGTTCTTCAGGATTCTGTATAGATCCGATTGAGAAAAAGCCGCTCAATCATTTTTATCCCGGTTCCAGCGTACTCTCATTCGGTACAGCAGGTTGTAATCTGGCCTGTAAATTTTGCCAGAACTGGGATATCTCCAAGTCGCGTGAGTTTGACCGGCTCTGTGATCAGGCAAGTCCCGAGGCTATTGCAAGGGCTGCGGAGCATTGGGAGTGTAAGTCAGTAGCGTTTACCTATAACGACCCGGTTATCTTTCTTGAGTATGCTGTGGATGTGGCGAAAGCCTGTCATGAGCGAAATATAAAAACCGTGGCGGTGACAGCGGGTTATATGCACTCCGAAGCCCGGCAAGAGTTTTTTGCCCATATGGATGCTGCAAATATTGACCTGAAAGCGTTTACCGATGATTTTTATCACAAGCTGTGCGCAGGGCACTTGCAGCCAGTACTGGATACCCTGCTCTATCTAAAACATGAAACCGATGTCTGGTTTGAGATTACCACACTGTTGATTCCGGGGCAGAACGACAGTGATGAAGAGCTGATAGCTATGTGCGACTGGATTGCAGGACACCTGGGGCCTGATGTGCCGCTCCATTTCACAGCCTTTCATCCGGACTGGAAAATGACAGACACGTCTGCCACACCATCAGCGACGCTAAGTCGCGCACGAGAGATCGCCCTTCGGGCAGGTATGCATTATGTATATACAGGCAATGTGCATGATAAGCTTGGTGATACGACGTTATGTCCTGCATGCGAATCCAGGGTCATAGTCCGCGACTGGTATGAAATATTGGAGTACCGCCTTTCCGATGATGGGGCATGTTTGGTCTGCGGTACAAGCATTCCCGGTCACTACGGTGAGTTCCACACCGCTTTCGGGGCGCGTAGTATTCCGATTCAGATCCATTCGGATAAATAGCCATTTTAGAGATAGGATTGGCTGGTTGAAGGAGGCCTGTCCGGATCACGGATAGACCATGCAGGAGAGAGCAGTTTTGCCAGCTTGAATCATTCAACGGTGAATCGGATAATCAAAGTTGCCGATAAAAATGCACGAAACAAGTAGTGCCCCAGTCATTCGTGAAAGCATCTGAATGTTGCATTGCAAGACCTGGTACCGATGTTTTTAAAGTATCCACTTTGCGAATTGGATAATGGTGTGACAAAGCGGGGTGAATGGATGGCAAAAGCCTATCGGGAGCATGGCTATACCATGCGAGAGATTGCTGGTTATGCGAATGTTCACACTACTCACTGGTTAGCAAGTTGATCAAAGCCTGGGAGGGGCGATGAATTCAACATTCAAGACCTGGCACCAATTCCTTGCACCAATTCCTTGGCACCAATTCCTTTATGATCGCGATACGAATCTCGTAAGATTTGGTGCGCGTGATTACGATCCTGAAACAGGCCGTTGGACGGCCAAAGATCCGATAAAGTTTGATGGTGGTGATTCAAATCTTTATGGGTATGTGCTTGGTGATCCTGTGAATTTGAAAGACATGGATGGTTATAGAGTGTCAGTTATGTACAGGCCACTTCACGGAGGATTGTGGGCTTTTGGGAATCATACTGCTATAAATGTTAATGGTACAATTTATGGATACCATCCTGGTACAGGAGTAACAAGAGAAGATCCTGGTCACTATGATAAATGGGGAGCACATGAGAAGGTGATATACGAAGACAACTCTCATGATGAGGAAGTTATGGATAGAGTCAGAAAAGCAGAAGAAGGTGATAATTCAGTATTCTCTCCCGAAAATTATGATTTTAAAGACAATAATTGTTTCGACTTTGTTAGCTGCATGAATAAAGATGAAGACTCTGATGGTCATAAAGGTGTGTGTGGAAACTGAATGAAACTATCTTTGTATCTTTCGGTCGTTCTGTTGGCTATATCATGCAGCAGCGAAATGAATGGAGAAGACATTGGAAATTATACATTGGATATGTTTAGGCAAGATGGGGTGCATCAGATTGCGACACATTCACAGCCAATAGTTCACCCATATGACGAGCTGAAAAAGAAAGTATATTTGTCTAGTATACCTATTCAATCTTATGGTGATCAGGTCTATGCCTTTAATAAGGGTAATGCCGTAGCTTTAATTGATTTGGAGTCCATGAAGGAAGAAAAGGTTTATCAATTTCTAGATAAATACATTTTGATATCAATTGCGAAAGTAGATAAGTCGAATATCTGGTGTAGTACGTATTCATTACCATACCAAAACAAATATCAGATATGGAAAATAAATATAAAAGATAAAATTGCAGTGCAAATAGCAATTGCAGCATCTGCTAATTTTTCGCATGAAAGTGACCATACTTCTTATATAGGAGAAGATAACCTAATACATATAAGAAGTGAGAAAGGGAGTGAGAGGGTTCTTGATATAGTTGCAGATTCACCGACATTACTACCAAATGGACAAGGTATCGTTTATATAAAACATGGGTTTTTTCAGAGCTTAGAGCACCTGTTGTTTTCAAGTAATAAGTCCCAGACAATAAAACGCAGTTATTTTGGGTCATTTGCCCCGCCAATTCGTATTTCAAATGATGGGAAGGCAGTAGCCTTTACTTTTTTGTCGGATATATTTCCAGCTCCTATAGTGGTTTTCGACTTAGATAGTGGAAGTCAGATTTTGAAGGCAAAAGCAGCTAGAAATTGGTTGTTCAAATAAGGGATCAATGGGGTTTATCTAAGGTTCTAGGAGTTCCGGAACTCCGGAGCCCCACCGTGTCCCCGGAATCTCCGCAAGTTCCGGGGACACAATAGAATGGCACTAACTTAAGCGACTTTATGGCCCAGGAAGTTGTGTTCATCTTCTTGGTTATGAGAAGATCAGAGGATGAAAACACACCCTTATCTTCCCGGTCTTCACCTCCCCAGAGCGCGAGGCAAGGCTCGCTCTGCTAAAGAGCGGTTTGCAGCCGAGCTTGAGCAAGTAAAACAGAAATCGTTCAGCCAGCTTGGCGAATGTTTCGGCAGATTTATCCCCACTCATCTTCTCCATCCATCAGAATCTGGGGCGTTAAGCCGTCGCAGGCTATTCAGCAAGGAGAACACCTTCTGGTCCTTCTTCTCCCAGATTCTAGATGCGGACGGTGGGTGCAATATCGAAGGATCGGGTCGGACCAAGCCAAGTAATTGAAAGTTAAGGGATAATGGTCTAAATATAGGTTGTATCCGAGCTTAGAAGCATGTTTATGAGGTTATAATGGCATGTTTAAGGAGCCGAGGGGGTATTCATGCCTAGAGCGAACCGTCACCATATTCCTGGCCAGATATGGCACATTACGCATCGCTGCCATCAGCGTGAGTTTCTCTTCAAGTTTGCAAAGGATCGTAAACGCTGGCTTCACTGGTTGTTTGAAGCGAAGAAGCGTTATGGACTCTCTATCCTCAACTACATGGTGACCTCAAATCATATTCATCTGCTTGTCGTGGATGATGAATCCAATTCAATTTCAAAAAGCATTCAACTGGTCGCTGGTAGAACCGCCCAAGAGTATAACCATAGAAAAAGGCGGAAGGGTGCATATTGGGAAGATCGATTTCATGCCACTGCAATCGAAAGCGGTGAGCACTTGATGCGTTGCCTGGTCTATATTGATATGAACATGGTTAGGGCTGGTAACCGGGTCAGGCTTGACTTATTGACGTTAGGAGAGGCCTTTTGGTGGCCGTGAATGGTGTTCTTACTCGGGCGAGATACTTTCCAGCATCTTCCTGATTGTTATACCAGCCTGATTCA